>JACCDS012294393.1_pt1 | contig 25954 bp, 13 predicted proteins | sample 7446441 | NCBI WGS metagenome assembly JACCDS01 (sample SAMN15323445, study PRJNA562643) | freshwater metagenome | isolation source: river surface water | place: USA:Blue River Watershed | collected 2017-08-17 | reverse complement strand
CGTATGCGTCAAAAACAGCTGAAAACGTAACGGGAATTGTGCCGATTACAAATGGAGGAACGGGTTCAAGTACAGTCTCAGGTGCTAAAACCAACTTGGGTTTAAACAATGTAGATAACACTAGTGACCTAAACAAGCCCATTTCATTAGCAACACAAACGGCTTTAAATGGAAAAGAAAGCGCTGCAAACAAATCTACTAATACATCCTTAGGGACAAGTGATGTGTTGTTCCCAACCCAAAATGCAGTAAAAACGTATGTTGATAATCAAATCACTACTACTACTATTGCAGATGCAACAACTACAATCAAAGGAAAAATACAATTAGCTGGCGATTTAGGCGGAACGGCAGATATGCCAACGGTTCCAGGATTAGTTACTAAAGAAAACACAGCTAACAAATCTACAAATACAGCCTTAGGAACAAGTGATGTGTTGTTCCCAACCCAAAATGCAGTAAAGACCTATGTAGATAATCAAATCACTACTACTACTATTCCAGATGCTACCACATCCATAAAAGGGAAGATTAAACTAACAGGAGATTTAGGCGGAACAGCAGATGTGCCAACGGTTCCAGGATTAGTTACTAAAGAAAACACAGCTAACAAATCTAATAATACATCCTTAGGAACAAGTGATATTTTATTTCCAACCCAAAATGCAGTAAAAACGTATGTTGATAATCAAGTGAGTTCTGGTGTTGTTGATGCTTCAAGCTCTATTAAGGGTAAAATACAATTAGCGGGCGATTTGGGTGGAACAGCAGATGTGCCAACTGTTCCAGGATTAGCTAATAAAGAAAACACCATTGCTTCGGGTACTACATCACAATATTTTAGAGGTGATAAAACTTGGCAAACTTTAGATAAAACAGCAGTAGGTTTAAGCAATTTGGATAATACAAGTGATGCTGACAAACCGGTTTCTAATGCGACTCAAATAACATTAAACACTAAAGAAAATACCGCAAACAAATCGGCTGTTACTACCCTAGGAACGAGTGATGCGTTATATCCAACACAAAATGCGGTAAAAACGTATGTTGATACCCAAATAAATTCAAATGCAACACCAGATGCTACTTCAACTGCAACAGGAAAAATCCAATTAGCGGGCGATTTAGCGGGAATAGGTTCCTTAGCTACAAATCCAGTTATTACAAATGGTGCAATTACTACCATTAAATTAGCAGATGCTTCTGTAACCAATGCCAAAATAGGTGAAACAATTCCCGTTGCCAAAGGAGGAACAGGAGCCACTTCATTAACAGGTTATTTGAAAGGAAATGGAACTTCGGCATTCACATCAGTATCGTCAATTCCAGTAGCTCATGTAGATGGAGCTGTTAGAAAAGTTAATGGGGTGGTGCCAGATACCGATGGTAATGTAGCTGTGATTATAGGCAGGGTTTTTACGGGTTCAATGGTTAATCCAAATGATGCTACTTCAATCCAAAATGCAAACCCAGCTAAAAAATCATCAGATATTTATGTAGTAGCTGATGGTAGCAATCCTAATAATGGACGTACCTTTATTTATGATGGAACCAATTGGCTCGAAGTAGCAACCAATTTATCAACCACAGATACTCGTTATGTTAATGTGGCAGGAGATATCATGGAAGGCAACTTAACAGTTCCAACAGGTATAAAATTAATTTTAACAGACTCACCTACTAATGACACAGATGCGGCTAATAAAGCGTATGTAGATGGATTGGTTACTTCTTCCGCTACACCAGATGCGACAACATCAGTAAGAGGTAAAATAAAATTAGCAGGTGATTTAGGAGGGACAGCTGATGCGCCAACTGTTCCAGCTTTATTAGATAAACTTTCAGGAAATGGTACAAATAACTACGTCCCTAAATTCTCAGCAGCTAAAACACTTACAGATAGTTCTATTTTTGATGATGGAACAAAAGTAGGTATAGGAACCGCCTCACCAGCTAACACATTAGAAATTAAACAAGGAACAGCAGGAAACTCAGGATTACGATTTACAAATTTAAATTCGTCAAGCGCGGCAACTACTTCAGCTAGTAAAGTATTAAGTTTAAATAGCTCAGGGGATGTGATTTTGACTAATGTACCAGGAACTCAAAATATTGTTGATTTCTCGGTGAATGCTGATCCAAACACTCTAGGAACTACATTTAATCCTAATACACCGAGTGATCCATCGGTTGTATATCAATCTACAATTGATAATAGTATGTGGACCTATAATGGAGCCACTTCCGCTTATGTAACCTATACAGCACCAGCGAGTACGGCTTGGAATTTAGCCAATACTACCAATGACGCAGGAAGTAATAAAAATTCAGGTATATGGCGGTCAGGTGGAATAATTGCAGGCGGATTGAGCACTTCAAAAGTATATGGTAATCTTACAAGTGTAGGTGGTAGTAATTTTAGTGGCGTTCCTTCGTTTGGGACAGCCTCAATCGGATTAATTTCCAATCCATCAGTTGGAACTAACGGATGGTCTGGAAGTGGTTTTTTATTTTCTAATTCAACTACAGGTAGTAATGCTTTCTCGATGGTATATAACGGGGATAAGGCTTACTTTGGACAATTGTCTCCAAGTAATAGTGTTACAGGTTTTGGTACTTGGAGTAATGTAGGTTTGGCATTAGGAAGTAATTTAGATGCTAAAAGTAGATTGGACGTTTTCGGTGGAGCCGCAATTGGGGCTTATGCAGGGGTAAATACAGCACCGAGTAATGGATTAATTGTTAGTGGAAATGTAGGAATTGGTATCTCTTCTCCAGCAACATTTTTACATGTTCAAGGACCAACCGCGGTTCAGGCTGTAAACGCAAGTGCTGGTATGTTTAGAATGTCAAGACCTTCACAAGGTGGAGTAAAATGGGATAATATTGCGCAGTTTAATTTAGGTACTCATTATGATTCTGGTAATGCAGTGGATGCTAAATCACGTTTAGATTTAGCTTTGACAAATGGCGGAGATAACACAACACTAACAACAACTATGACTTGGCTTGCCAATGGAAATATAGGTATTGGTACTACAGCACCCACATCGTTATTGCATTTAGTAACGCCTTCTTCGGCTAGAATGTTATTTGAAGCTACTGATAGTGCAGCTGGACAAGCATCAATTGATTTAAAAGTAGGAGGAGGAACTAATCAATGGTGGAGAATGATAGGTCAAGGGTCGTCTAATGGTACAAGATTTGATATTTGGAATCAAAACTTAAATAGGAGTGCTTTGTCAATTTTGCCAAGCAACTATATTGGTATTGGAACACTATCACCAACAGCACAATTAGAAGTAGCTACAACAAGTGGTTCGTCTGCAATTTTTAGACGTGGTAATCTATCAGGAGGTGCCTCTAATATTTATTTACAAAGAACTCAAAACGCAGATCCAAACATTAATACGGCAGGTAGTTATAGTACAGATGTAATTGGTAAAGTAATTTTCTCTATGGCAAATGGTACTAATTATCCTACTAACGGGAATGCTTCTATCGAGTCTTATTATACGGGTATACAAACAGCATCAAATGCAGGAGGTGGCTTAGCCTTTAAGACAGCTCTATCTGGCACTACTACTTCAACAGAAAGAATGCGTATTGACCACAATGGGAATATAGGAATAGGTGATTTTAGTGCTACTGCACCAGCAGCGCAATTGCACACTACTGGCTCGGTACGTTTGGCAGGAGCTGGAACGCCCGGCGCTGGAAAAGTTTTGACATCAGATGCAACAGGAAATGCTACTTGGCAACCCGTAAATTTTGCTACAGCAGTTGCTAATCAAACAGCAGACTTTACATTAACTGCCGCAGATAGCGGATCAGTGATTGTAGTAAATAGCGCTTCACCAGTTACAGTAACGGTACCTTCAACATTTTCTGCTGGATTTTATTGTCAAATTATACAATCAGGAGCCGGACAGGTAAATGTAGTTGGTTCAGGAGGTATTACAATAACAAGCGCATTAGGAAATAAAAGTAGAGCAATGGGTTCCTCAATTGGTATTATGGTAACTAATTCTACTACTGCTTTTTTATCTGGAGATACTGCTTTTTAATACGTTTATTATGAAAAAAATAGTCATTTTATTGCTGTTCCCTTTGTTTGCCTTGGCTCAAATCACACCCGAGTTTTTGCAATTAAAACCTGCGTATAGGAATTATGTTAAATTTGATTATACAGGGGCTATTCAAACTTGGACGGTTCCTGCTGGAGTTACCGAAATTTTTGTTGATGTAGCAGGAGCGCAGGGCGGGTCAGCTAGCCCTTATCTTGGTGGAAAAGGAGGAAAAGTGAGTGGTGTACTAACTGTTGCATCTGGTGACATTTTGCAAATTACGGTAGGTGGTCAATCTACTAATAATATTGCAGTATATGGTTTTGGAGGAAACGGTGGACGTTCAACGATATATGGAACTATAGCTAGAGCAGGAGGTGGATTAAGTGCCATTTCTACTTCTGCACCAGTTACTCAAGCCAATGCCTTAGTTATTGCTGCAGGCGGAGGAGGAACTGCTACTAATAGTTACGCTGGAAATGGTGGTGCTGGTGGAGGATTAAATGGCGTTAGCGGGCCATTCTCTTATGGAGGAACTAGAGGAGTTGGAGCAAGTCAAATAGCTGGAGGTGTCGCCGGAACGCCTTCTGATAGCAATTCAACTAATCCTACTGCAGGAACAGCTATAAATGGAGGAGCTGGTGGTATTGTTGGAGGAGCAAGTGCTGGTTGGAATGGCGGCGGCGGCGGCGGCGCAGGCTATTTCGGAGGAGGAGGAGGAGCCGGAGGAGGTAATGCTCAAGGTTCTGGTGGTGGCGGTTCTTCTTGGACACATTCCTCTTGTCAAAAGGTTTCAAATGTTTCTAATTTTAATTCAGGAGATGGGCGAGTTGTCATTTATTATAATTAGATTTGTAATTTAAGTACGATATTATTGTCGTAAAAATTTGAATTTATGTTTTTCAGCCCCAAAAAATTAAATTTCAAGTATCGAAAAATACTTCATTTTTCATTAATTACTGCCATAGTACTGTTTCAAGTAGTGTTGTTATTCATTTTTTACAACGAAATATACAACGAGGCTAAATTAGATAGAATCTCAACTGAGTTAAAGCAGGTAGATGCTATCCGCTTAATATTAGAACGTTCTAAAAATACCCAAAGAACAGCGCAAGAAAATTTAAAAAATTTTACTAAGACTCATCAAACAGAATATTTGGACTCTTTCAGGCAAAACACCTTGTCTTTAAATGCCTCGATGGATACGTTGTCCAAGGTTTCAAAAACCAATGCTTCTTGGAAACGGTTTTTAGAAAATGATAGTGCTACTCTTCAAAATCAGAAAAACTTAAAAGTCAAGTTAGATTCGGTGTTGCGTTTTCAGTCACTTGGTAATTTCGCGCTAAATTCAAAATCAATTCAGCTAACGCCCTATAATTACAAAGAGGTTTTAAATAGCGTTCAAGTTGAATCTACTAAAGAGGTAGATACCGTTAAGAAAAAAGGCTTCTTTTCTCGAATGGGAAATGCTTTGTCTGGAAAAGTTGATGTTCAAAAAGAAAAAGTCAACGTTTTGATTACGATGAAATTTGGTAAAGAGATTAGTACTGGGGATGTTGCTTCCCAATTAGCTAAAGCCTTTGAAAAGACAAATTTGTATTATGCAACTACTTTCTCTTCAATACAATCTTTGCTCCAATCTAAATTGGATTCTCAGCATAAAAAAGAAGCTGCTTTTGCCGCATTCAACTTGCAGGTTTTGAACTATAGTGTTGATTTGTTGTCAAATTATGAAAAGACATTAAATGATTTTACAGTGCTTACTTCGGCTCGTTTTGACCAACAATATAAAACCAATAAAACCATTAGAAATTACACCATTATTGGGTTGGTTATTTTGGTACTACTAATTTCGATAATTTTATTTTTCTTTACTCGTTTGGCGTTTAGCTATGAAAATAGATTGTATAAAGCGCAATTAAAAATCCAACAGAGTTTATATTTTAAAGATCGAATTGTAAGTATGATAAGTCACGAAATACGATCTCCATTGAGTATTATTTCCATTTATAGCAAGTTTTTGAGTTCTAAAATTAAAGAAAAAGAGGTTAAAGAGGTATTTGACTCGATTCAATTTACAACGAATTCATTGTACACACTTTCGAATCAAATTTTAGAGTATTCTAAAAACGAAAATATAAAAATGGAATTGAGTCAACAGGCTTTTGATTTGGAACAAGAGTTTTCAGCAATGACCCTATCCTTACAAACATTAGTGAAGGGTAACGGCAATGTCTTTATTTTTGAAAATAATTTTCCAAAACCTTGTAAAGTAAATTCAGATGTAGTAAAAATCCACCAACTTTTGTACAATGCTATTGGTAATGCTAACAAATTTACGACAAAGGGTCAAATAAAATTGAGTTGTGACCTTCAGGAATACTCACTAAGTACGTGGAATCTTGTTGTAACAATAGAAGACACAGGCATAGGAATTAGCAAGTCTGATTTAGAACATATATTTGACAATTTTTACCAAGGTGTTGTATATGAAAAAGTACATAATTTAGGAGCTGGTTTAGGGTTGAATTTATGCAAAGAGTTGGTAGAATTGTTTCATGGAAAAATTCAAGTTACGAGTGAATTAAACAAAGGAACTAGAGTCAGTTTTAATTTGATTTTAAATAAAGAATAAAGAATAAAAATAACCCGTTGGGTGTAATTATTAAAAACGTCAATTCGAGTGTTTTTTGTGTAATAAAATGGAACAAAAAATGTATCGAGAAACCTTTAGGTTCAACGTAGTTAATAGTTTTTAATGAAATTTCACTTGTTCTCGATACAATTTTCTTCCCGAAGCGTCGGGAGAAAATCACTCGAACTGACGTAAAATTATCATCAAAAACTAATTACACCCAACAGGTTAATAATTTTATCAATTTATTTTTTGTTCTAAATAAAAACAACAAAGCAAACATGTAAAATTATAAAGAGCGCATACAAGGTGTAAAGGATATTTGGGTTGTTTGGGTAATTTCTTCATAGAAACTTTACACCTTTTGCGTTTTTTAAAAATAAAAATAACTGAAGCATAACAAACTTTTATTTTTAACTTGTTTGTTAACTCAGCTAGTGTATATAGAGCAAATGCTCTTAAAAAAAATACTATAATAAATCGTAAAGCACGCATCTACAAGGTGTAATTGCATTTGGGTAACAGGGCAATTTTATTATTTGCAACCTACACCTTAGCGTCTTTGCGAGATTATTACACCAATTTTAGTTAGCTATAAATTAATATATAACAATGAAAATAAACACCCCACATTGCTTTTTAGTTGCTGATGACCATAGCATTGTAAGAAATGGATTAGCATTAGTGATTAGAAGTACATTTGATAATGCGTTTATCTATCAGGCGGGTACTTTTAATGAAATTCAAACTTTCGTATCAGAAATAAAAATCGACTTTTTAATTTTAGATATTAGTTTCCCTGAAGGGAGTGTTCTGAGATTGTTGCCAGGACTCAAAGCGCTACAACCCAACATGAAAATTCTTATATTTTCTTCTTTTGAGGAAGAGGTATATGCCTTGCGCTATATTAAAGCAGGAGCAGATGGTTACTTGTCTAAATTGAGTACTCCTGAAGACATCCAGAACGCATTGGAAATAATGATTAGAGAAGGAAAATATACGAGCGATAAAATAAAAGAGAAAATAGTGGATTCGTATATGCAAAAAAAATCAGATAATCCTTTAGAAGAACTCTCCCAAAGGGAAATGGAAATAGGCACTTTATTAGTCAAGGGGTATGGAAATCTTGAAATTTCAAACGAATTGAATTTGAAAGCTACTACTGTAAGTACCTATAAGACTAGAGTTTTTGAAAAATTAGGTGTAAATAATTTGCCAGCTCTTATCCAAAAGTTTGATCTATATAATGACAATATAGAAAAATAGTGGGATTTCTCCAATTTCCCTAATCCGCTTTCACTTCTAACTTCATATTTCGTAGATTACACCACTTCTGAACTTTTCGGTTACGTTTTAAATCCTAGGACAAAAATTTAATTTTTAATTTAGCAGTTCTGTTTTTTTATCCGAATTGAACAGTCTAGTTTTTGTAGTTTTAATTCTACAACTCTACCCGAATTGAAACTACAACTTATTTGTTTTTTTAATAATAACTTCGCACACCAAATTAACAATAATTACCAGTAAACGAAGCATTTAACATTTATTTGCTTCTTTAAATAAACTAATTGTGTTAAAAAAAATAAAAAATAACTAATTTTATCAAAAAGTTGTGATTTTGCAACTTTTATTAGAAAAACTAGTTTTAGTTTTGCAGGCATTTTAAAAAGTCTGAATGTGTTTTTGGGAAGGTTAATTATCAGTTAGATATATGTTAAGGTCTTCGAAAAATAGATTTTTTATAAACAAATAAAGAGGTGACAAGACATAAAAAAATAAAACAAAATGAAACAATTGAATCGACTCATTATTTATCTTAATAAACATTTTTAATAATAACTTGGTCAGAGTTAATTGAAAAACGTCCCCAATAAATCTAACCCCAAATCCCCAAATCCATTTTACTAAACCAATTTCTTTAAACCCCTACAAAAGAGTTGCAAAATTACAAGTATGAAAAATATTTTTTTAAATTGGAATAAAATCGTTAGAAACAAAGTACTCCTGTTTTCTTTTTTTCTTTTCATTTCACAAATAACTTTAGCTTCTGTAGATCCAAGTTCATTTACTGTTACAGGTACAAATGGGACATGTCAAGCTAATGCCTCAGTTAAAGTAACTATTCCTGCTGGAAATTATAATCCAGGATGGGTAGCCCAAATATCTAAGGGAACTTATTCTTCAGAACAGGCTATACCATTAGCTGGAGGTGATGTTATTTTTAATTCATTGGCTCCTGGAACTTATAACGTTACTTTAACTGACTATTCAGCACCATTGGTCTCTAAATCCATCACTGTAACTACATCATATATTGGATTGACGGTAACGAACTCTTTTAAAGTCCCTACTTGTACCCCTACATCAACGGGCTATGTTGCTAATGGAGAATTAACGGTTAATGTCCCTACTGGAGGAATTGGTCCTTTTCAATTTGATGTTTCTTATCCTACCTCGGCAACAAACCCAACACTTTTATCTCAAACTTTTACAGGAACATTAAGTAGCTACAGGACTCATGTTTTTACGGGTATTCCGGGAGGAATCACTCCAACTATTACCGTTACAGATTTAGCTAATGGTACAGCGGGATGCGGTCAAAGTATTACACAGAATCCTACCTTGTCCAATAATACTTCGGCAGATTTAACTTTTTATGATAGAGCTTATAATTTTGTAAGAACAGCGAGTTGTGCGAATCCTAAATTGTATATTAATTTAAAAAATGTTGATGCTACAAGAGATGCTATTATTAGCACTCCTGGAAATGCGACTATTACTATAACGGGAGTTGTCTATAATTTGACTAGAATCTCAGCTAGTAGATGGACCTACGACCCTGCTGCTGTGGGAGGGCCTCAATTAACAAATGGAATGTCTATTACTACTAATTTTTATTGGGGATGTAGTACTTTACAACGAACATCTAATGTCGTTACGGGAGATACTTTTTATAATCATAATATAAGTTCTATTGTTAATAATGATTGTAAAATTGAATACAAATTGACTGTTTTTGGAGATCAAGATTCCTCAGCTGGTGGTTATATAGATAGAAATGTTTACTTTTTAGAACAGAACTCTATTGTTTTTGAGAAGTATGTAAACGGCGCCTGGCAAGTAGTGCCAAATTATGATATCACTCCTAATCCAGAAACTTTGGGAGGGAATCCTATGGGAGTTAATGGTGCTAATACAATGGCGATACCGTCTGTAAATAGAACATTTACATTTAAAGAACCTGGAAATTACAGATATACAGCTAAAGATGCTTGTCATGAAATACTCAATAAACAATGGACTTTTATTGAGCCCGTTCCAATGAATAATGTGTCGGTAACTAAGGAAAACTATGGTGTTCTACAAGGAACGGCTGGATTAAGAGTAAGTTTGGGAATTACTTTAAAACCAAATTTAACTATTACAATCTCTAGGGTAGATGGTCAAACCAGTGTTCCAATTACAGCTACAGGACCTTTAAATTTGGCGGGATCTTATGTGGCTAATTTTCCAATGACTAGGGTTATAGACACACCAAATAATAGTAATTCGTATTTATTTACGGATTTGCCATTAGGTCAGTATGATGTTTTGTTATCGGATGGCTGTACAAATAGTAAAACGGTACGAGTATTGTTAGATAATCCAGCAGGATACACCCCTTTATTCACAACTGTTTTAGGATGTACAGGTTCAAATAAAATCAATTATAACTTTGGAGGTGATAGCTACGCCAATCCATTAGGAAACCCATCAATTAGTTTGTATAAAGATAATGGTACTGGAGGAACAACTGGGGCGGTAATACAAACAATTAATGCCGTTAGTGGGACCTTCACTAATTTGAATGCTGGTAATTATGTGATCGTTTTTAATAATTATGGTCCAAATGTAGTATCTGCAGCGGGTGTAATTCATCCAAAAATATATACAAAAAGTATTACTATAGCACCTTATGGCGGAATTGAATTAGAAACTTCAGCAGTAATTTGTGACCCTGCTAATCCTAATTCAGGAATTGTCAATGTGGAGTTAGTCAACAACACTATATTAAGTCCTACTACAATTAGTTTGTATGCAACATCTAATCCTACTACACCATTACAAGGGCCTATTACTTTGGCTGCAAATGAAACTGGTACTACTTTTACAGGTGTACCCTTAGGCAATTATTTTATTAGAGCATCTAATATATGTACTACTGTTGAAAGAAATATTTCTATCACTACAGGTTCGTCAGGAACGTTACCTGTTGCAAAAGTTACCAGATCTAAAGTTTGTTTGTCTGATAATAGTACAAAATTAGCTATTACGGCTTCGAGTAGTTTATATGATGTAACTTGGACAGATGCAAATGATTCTACCAACACTGTTATAGGAACAGGAACTCCTTTAACAATTAATCCGACAGCGACTACAACATACAAAGCTACTTTTGCTCTTAAGTCAAGTTTTAACTGTTCTGGAAATCAAACTTTCACCTCTAATGTTGCAGTTGAAGTAACACCAAATCCTGATTTATCTTCTGCAATAGCAGTAAGTGATATTGATTTGTGTTTGAATACAAGTAGAAATTTTATTATTAGCAATTCACAGTCGGGTTTTACGTATGAATTGACAGATGCTAATGGAGTTTCTTTTGCTACGCCTGTTACCGCTGTAAGTACAGGTGGAAATTTAACTATGACAATTCCATCTGGAATTGCCTTAGTGGCAGGAAATTTTTTTAAAATTAAGACTAGTAATGGTAGTGCAGGATGTTCAGGATTTTTAACAGATGTAGTTTCGATCACATCAAGACAAAATAATCTGAATCTAGATGTAATTTCTCCAACAGGAATGATTTGTCTTGGGGCTGCTTCTATTCTTACTATTAAGGCCACAGAATTAGGAGTGACTTACACGATTAAGAAAAATGGAATCACAATTACATCTGGAATAGGAACAGGTTCGGACATGAATTTTACTATTCCGGCCAACCAACTTAATTCAGGGACTAATGAATTTATTGTTTCTACCTCAGGATCAGGCTGTCAAAATGGGGATTTGATAAAAAAGGGAACGATAAATGTTGATAAAGCCCCAATAATTTCTGCATCTACTCTTACCCCAATTAATATATATGGCTGTAATAATGTAGCTGCACCAGCCGCAGTAACTACTGTTGCCGATTTAGAAACAATGGGAGTAACCATAGCAGATGATAATACTCCAGATACTTCATTGGTTGTTAGTTCTACAGATTCTGCCATAACTGGAAATGCTACTACCAAATACATTACTAGAACTTACACAATAACAGATTCTTGTAATAAATTTACAACGGTTATTCAAAATATTGTTTTACACATAACCACACCAACTATACCAACTATTTCAGCCGCTACAGCTACGACTTTTTGTCAAGGAGGTTCGGTAGTCTTATCAAGTTCTTCAGCTACTGGGAATCAATGGTATGTTGATAATGTAGCAATAAGTGGAGCAACTTCCCAAACGTATACCGCTACTATAGTAGGAACTTACACAGTGGTGACTACTAATATTTATAATTGTTCTAGTCCAGCGAGTGTTGGAGTTGCAGTAGTTGTTAATGCGTTGCCAGTTGCTACTATTAATAATGGAATTACATTGGCTTTTGTAAATTGTGCTGCCACAACCATTGATTTAACAGCATCTAATGGAAGCGGATTTGAATGGTATTACAGTCCAGATAATGTAACAGCATTTTCAGTTTTATCAGCTACTACGCAAACTATTTCTGCTTCTAATTTAGGTTTTTATAAAGTAAAAGTAATTAATAGTACCAATTGTGAAGCAATATCTCAGGTAACTCACGTAGTAGCTACACCAGCGGTTTCGGCTACAGAATTAGAAACTTGCGTGGGGAATACTATTACGCTGGCAGCAAATGCGACTAGTTTTGTTAATCCAACCTACCAATGGAAAAAAGGAGGAACAGATATCCCAGGAGCTACAACTCAAAACTGGAATGTTACTGCGGATGGAGAATACACCGTTGCCGTTACCGATGGAAGAACTGTAGGTAGTATTGGAACACAAACCTCCTGTGGTGCTAATGTGAAATTCAATCCATTACCAGTAGTTAATGCAGGAACTGATTTTACTATCACTTGTACAACAAACGTGGGGGGATTAACTATTGGAGAAACTCCAGAAACAGGATTTAGTTATGTTTGGACTCCATCGCTTGGATTAACGAATGCAACTATTGCAAATCCATTAGCAAATCCAACTGTCAATACTACCTATACGGTTAGAAAAACAAATCTTCTTACTTTGTGTTCGATAGAAGATACTATCACCATCACGGTAGATACAACTGCACCAACAGCCAATGCGGGAGCTGATTTTACCAGAACGTGTATCAATAATACTTCAGGAAAAGAAATAGGCATTGCGCCAATTAGTGGAGTAACGTATTCTTGGAGTCCCGTAACAGGATTGTCTGATGCTACTATTGCGAATCCAATCGCGAATCCAACTGCGACAACTACCTACACTTTAACAGTGACGAAAACGGCTAATGGATGTACTGCTCAAGACACAGTTGTGGCGACAGTTGATGTTTCAACTCCTACTGCCAATGCAGGAACTGATTTTACGAAAACCTGTGCGACTAACCCAACAGGAAAATTAATTGGGGCAGCTACTGTAAGTGGAGTAATGTATTCTTGGAGTCCTACAACAGGTTTGTCTGATGCAACTAGTGCGAATCCAAACGCGAATCCAATTGCAACAACAACTTATACACTAACAACTACTAAAACAGCTACAGGTTGTACAGCAAATGACTCGGTAATGGTAACGGTTTTGGATACACCAAACCCAGTAGCCTTGAGCTCAACAATTGCTAATAATTGTCCTGTTGAAACGGTTGATTTAACTACTATTCAACCACCCGCAGTTAGTGGAATAGTGTATGAGTGGTGGACTGGAACAGCGACTACTCGTGGAACTCAAATCACGAACCCAACGGTTTATGCAACTGCAGGGACTGTTTATTTATGGAGTAAAACAACTACTGAAGGGTGTTATAATATGCTACCTTCAGAGGTAAATGTGACTATGAATGTGTGTTGCGAAAGTACTATTGGGGTTTTACAAGAAGTAAATCCTTTTTATTTAGTTAATTATGCACCTGCAGATATAACAACATTAGAACATGTTAATTATGCAATACCAAGTGTAGTTCGTTATGCAATTGTTAATGATTTAGATGGAAAAATCAAGCAAATTAATGCATCTAAGCCTGAGTTTACAAAACTTCCTGCAGGAAATTATACCGTACATGCCTTGGTATTTGGACCAACGGTAGTGCCAACAGGTTTAGTTGTTGGAAATAAACTTTCTCAAGTAGTGCCCTTCTGTGGAACAACGGCTACAAAAACACTTACTGTTCAATCCATTTGTAGTTCAGCAATGTCGTACACAGAAACACTTACCAATGCAAAACAGTATGCCCTTTTAGATACTAGTACAAATCGGTTTGTTCAAGTAAATACAACAGGAACATTCACAATGATTCATACAGGAATGCCACATCAAGTAATTGGATTTAATTATACAGGAACGGCTACCGGAATTCAAGTAGGAGGAACCATAGCAGGAGTAACTGCAACTAATTTAGATATAACTGCAGGGTCTATAATTTCGGGTTGTACAGCGGTTATTACCCAAATAGACGGGAATGTATATAATGATAAGGATAAAAAATGTATAGAAGGTCTTAATGGTCAAAACGGATTACCTAACGTAACCTTGTATGCTAAATTATTGGATAGTAATAATCAAGTAATTTATGTGTCACCTGCTATCCAGTCTCCAGGGTATACCTTTAGTATGTCCCCAGATTTATTAGATGGAACTTATTCTATTATATTAGATGATAATGATAGAATTACAGATGCAGTAGCTACTTATCCAAATTCTTGGAAAGGGAATGCACAAACTTTTACAGTGGCATCAGGGCAAATTGTTGAGCAATTATCTAATACATCCAACTTCGTCCCAATGTGTATGCAAGCGGCTACTAATAAACCTATATTGAAACCAACCTCAAACTTAGTAGGGAATACCTATAACTTTTGTCAAGGAGCAACTGCCTCTAGTCTACTTGTTGATGCACTTCCAGGGGCTACGGTAAACTGGTACACAACTGCAGTAGGGGGCGTGGCTAAAACCACTCCATTAATTCCAAACACTTCAGTTGTAGGAACAACTACTTGTTATGTAAGTCAGACGGTTAATGGTGCAGAAAGTGACAGAACAGAAGTTATTATAGCTATTCATGCTTTACCAGAGCAACCAACAGCTATTTCAGGCAATAATTTTATAGCTGCTAATACAACACAATTATATGGTGTAGTCAATAGTTCTAGTGCTGTAACATACAATTGGATATTGCCTACAGACTGGACAGGTACTTCTACTACTAAAGATATTACGGTACAAGTTGGAACCAAAGATGGTATAATAGGAGTAACCGCAACTTCTGCTTATGGGTGTATTAGTCCAATGCAAGAATTAGCCATTCGAGTGGTAATTGAAGACGATATTGAAGTGTATAATTCACTATCACCAAATGGAGATGGAGACAACGATATTTTTAGAATTCGCAATATCGATTTTTACCCAGAAAACACCTTGAGTATTTTTAATCGTTGGGGAATAGAAGTGTATAGAGTTAATAGTTATGGACAAAATGATAACTTCTTCAAAGGATTCTCAGATGGTCGCTCAACAGTGAGTAGAGATTCTGAATTACCTGAAGGAACTTATTTTTACACATTGACTTATAAAAACACAAAAGGCATTGAAAGAAACCTTTCAGGATATTTATATATAAAACAATAATTCATTTCCGAGAGGAATAAGAATAGCAGAATATGAAAAAAACAGTTTATATTTTAATGCTTTTGTTAGGGCTGAGTGTTTCAGCCCAACAGGAGCCTCAGTACACGCAGTACATGTACAATCCCTCGGTGATTAATCCGGCCTATGCAGGATCACTAGGATATGGCAGCTTATTTAGTTTGTATAGAACACAGTGGATAGGACTAGAAGGCGCTCCAAAGACGCTGAATTTGTCGTACCACCAACCATTGGAAAACACTAATTTAGGATTGGGAGGTAATATCGTTCATGACGAGATAGGACCAAGCACAACAACGAATCTAGCGGTAGATGTATCGTATACGATACATTTTGAGAACGAGAGCCGCTTGGCTTTTGGTATGAAAGTAGGAGGGCAGTTGTTGAATATAGATTATACCAAGCTCAATCACTATAATCCGAGTGATGTCTCATTTAGAAATAACATTGCCAACCAATTTTCACCTAATATCGGAGCAGGATTGTTTTATTACACTGAAAACAGTTATTTAGGATTGTCGGTTCCGATGATGTTACAGACTAAAATGTACGATGAGTTTGCGTATTCAGATGCCAACCGCAGACAACATTTTTACTTAGCAGGAGGAAAAGTATATGATTTGAGTTACAACCTAAAGTTCAAACCCGCTTTTGTAGCTAAAATGGTAGCAGGAGCCCCATTACAAGTAGACCTTACAGGTAATTTTTTAATCAATGAAAAATTCACAGTAGGATTGGCTTACAGATGGAGCGCAGCGGTATCTGCTTTAGTAGGATTTAAAGTAAGTGACCGATTAGCCATAGGTTATGGATACGATAGAGAAACTACTCGACTAGCCAACTTCAACTCAGGTTCCCACGAGTTGTTCCTGCAATTTGATTTGTTTAAAATCACCCAACACGTAGAAACACCACGTTTCTTTTAAAAAAGACGAGAAAGAAAGATGAAAAAGATGAGAAAATATATCGCTTTACTACTAGTATTCCCAATGGGACTATTAGCCCAAAATCGAGCATTACAAAAAGCAGAGAAAACCTTTACTAAAGAGGCGTATGTATCAGCGATTCAAATCTATGAGCGTCTAGCCAATAAAGGCATGGGATCCGAACAGATTTATGAAAAGTTAGGAGATGCGAATTACTTTAATGCCAATTACATAGCTGCCGAACAATGGTACACCAAGCGTTATGAGCTAAAAGGAACCTTTCCAAAAGAGTTTTTGTACCGTTATGGTCAATCGTTAAAATCAGCGGGTAAACCCCAAAAGGCTAATGACATCATGGCACAATACGCCAAAGAAAATCCAACCCAATTGCGTACTAAGAGCCAACTGCAAGGCAAAGCCCAACAAAGTATCAAAAAGGGCAGCGATACCTTCACCGTTCAAAACCTCAATACCAATACAAAATACTCGGATTACAGCAGCACCATAAAAGGGGACACCTTACTTTTTGCTAGTGCAAGACCAAGAACAATGGGCAACCAAATCTACCAAAGAACAGGACAGCCGTTCACCAACTTGTATTATACCGTAAAACAAGCCGATGGTAGCTACAGCAAAGCCGAATTGTATTCTAAAAACACCTTTTCTATCTTCCACGAGGCAAGCCCTGTGTTTAGCAAAGATGGTAATACCATGTACTACACTCAAAATGAGGTAAAAGAAAACAATCAAAAACGAGTAGTCAATGGGTTGTATAAAATATACAAATCGGTAAGACAACAAGGGAAGTGGAAAAACCTAGGGGTACAAGATATCTTTGCCAAAGACAGCGCTAGAGTAGCCCACTCGGCACTATCTCCAGATGGAAAAACCCTATACTTTGCCTCAGATGCTAAAGGCACCTTTGGACAATCGGATTTGTTTAAAGTAACCATTAACGAAGATGGAAGCTATACAGCACCAGAGAACCTAGGCAATATGATCAATACCGAAGGCAGAGAGAGTTATCCCTTTGTAACCAAAGACAACATCTTACTTTTCGCCTCAGACGGCCACCCAGGACAAGGAGGTTTTGACCTCTTTGCTTTAGACCTAACCCAAAAAGGAGCCTTACCAGTACATCTAAACGCACCGCTAAACAGTGCTTTTGATGACTTTGGACTGAGTTGGGATAGAAACACCAATAGTGGTGTCTTTACATCCAATAGACCAGAGGGACAAGGCGATGATGACTTGTATGTATTTACCAATACCAAACCTTTCTTCGAATTTGATTACAATGCTAGAATCATTGGAAAAGTGTTAGACAAAAACACCAATCTTCCTATAGCCAATGCAAGTATTGTATTGTACGATGCTAGAGGTAGAGAGTTAGCTAGAACTACCACTAATGAAACAGGAGACTTTGTCTTTGAGAAAGTACTCTCTAATGCTACCTACACCACCCAAGCCAGTAAGGAAACGTATGCTACCAATGATACCCGACCAAGCTTGGCTTTATACGAGAGAGAAGTAAGCACTACTATTGTACTAGATCAAGACCAATACAAGTTAGAACAAGGCTTAGACTTGGCTAAAGCATTATCGCTACGCCACATCTACTTTGATTTAGACAAATCCAATATTAGAAAAGATGCTAGAGTAGAGCTGGAGAAAATAGTTGAAGTGCTGACTCAAAACCCAAGTATCAAAATAGAGATTGGATCGCATACAGACAGTCGTCAGAGCAAAGCATACAACCAAGCCTTGTCACAACGAAGAGCTAAATCTACGTTGGACTACTTGGTAAAACGTGGCATCGCTAAGAGCCGTTTAACAGCTAAGGGCTATGGAGAAACACAATTAGTAAACCAATGTGCTGATGGAACCATCTGTTCAGAGGCCGACCACCAACTCAACCGAAGAAGTACCTTTGTAATAGTAGGACAATAATAAACTAAAAAGCGACTTGTATTACAAGTCGCTTTTTAGTTTTATAAAGAATTAGAAGACCTATTTTTCATAAGGTTTTAATTTATTATTTTTAATAAAATCTAACGGGGTTTGACCAGTTATATCTTTAAATGAAACAAAAAAACTAGTTCTAGAAGAAAAACCAGTTTTAGTCCAAACCCCTTCCATAGAAAGTGATTCAAGATCTCCTTTTAACAAACATTCTTTAGCATATTCAACTCTTAATTGTGTTCTAATAGTGGTAAATCTACTATTTAAAACAGTATTAAAACAGTAGTACAAATGATGTTTCTGAATCTCAAGATGACTAGCGAGGTCTTCTAAACTATAATTAGGATCGGTGAATGGTTTTTCTGTTTTTAAATAGTCCAAAATCATTTCGGCCAACTTTTGGAAAGTTTCTTTTTCTTCATTTTCTATTTTTTTTACTGTTTTTGGATCTTCCTTAGAAGGTTCAAAAATGGTGGACTTGTTTACAATTTTAGTTTCTCTTAAAGAGGCTATGGGTAAACCATAGATTACCTGTGGAAAAACAATTATCATTATAGGAATCAGTGTAAATGAAATTCCAATGATGTAATTTAAGCCTAGCGAATTAACACTCTCTCTAGTTAATAGTTTTCCATTAAAATAATCAAGAGTCATTAAGAAATAACTTGCTGAACATACTCCAGAAAGAATAGTAATTGCATAAAGCCAATTAGTCATTATAATTCTTTGGTTCTTTGACAGCTCTGTTTTTTTCTTTTGGAGAGAATGACGAATCAATAGAAAAATACAAATTAAAAAGTAACAAAATAAAAACAGAGGTCTTATTATTAAGTTATAGCTATTATTATACAACCAACTAATATTAACTTTTCTGTGAAAATTAGGATCGTTAATTATGTTTTTGGCGATTTCAAGTTTACTGTCAAAATCTTCAAAGTAGTAAGGAAATATTGAAATAAGGCTTATTGTAAATGGTAAGAAGTGTAGGTAATCCCATTTAGACAGTTTCCAACAATCTCTTAAAGTACCTCTTATATAAAAATATAACATAGGGCCAGCGAGATAGAATAAAGGCATGAAGTGACCATATACTAGGGCTAATTTCCAAACGGAATGGTCTAATAAAAAGAAGTAATGAAGGATGCCTGAGAAAGAAATGGGAATAAGAAAGCCCGATAAATACAAGCCATTTTTATTAATCGTATAATTATAAAAGGTAAGTACTATCGTTAACAACAATGTTGCAATCGAAATAAATAAAATCATCATTTGGGGCGAATTGTAAAATTTTATACAAATATGACAACTTTTTTTGATACTTCATATAGTTGGAGTTTGTTATTTGAAAAAATAAAGTAGTTCGAAAACTTCAAAACTGAACTCATTTTTTTATTTTTTTTATTCAAATGATAAAAAGTAATATACTTTTATCGGGTTATTCTCAAAGAAAATATATTTTAAAAAGAATAAGCGAATCAATCTATGAGATTTAATAAAAAAAAATTACGATCTTCTATCGATTTTAAAGATGTGCGATTGTTTTGTGAGAATTTAAAAAAATTTAAAAAAAGGCATCCTAATTTTGATTTAGAAACTGTGATGAAAAAATTATATCCAAATATTGATTTAAAAGAGATTTGCGATAAATAAGATACGAATGTAATTAATGTGTTTATTTCAAAACCCAACCCAAGAAGCACCTTTGTAATAGTAGGACAATAAACTACACATGATATTTATTGCCCTTATAGAAAAGCGGCTCGTCTTAATTGATGAGCCGCTTTTTGTTTTCTTTTAAGACACTAATTTAATCATGAATATTCAATATCATTATTTTATTATTACTTTTATAAAGTAAATAGTATTAATTTGAACTTGAGTACATTAAATTTATTTGATACAATTCCCTTGTCTTATTTACAAGACAAGGCTCCTTTATTGAACAGGAAAGATTTAAAATATATATTTTCGATAGCAATTATTGATTCAGTTCTAAATGATTGTTTGGAGGAATACCAAATTTTAAAAATTAAAGATGAAACGCTATTTAGATATAATACGAATTATTATGACACCAAGGATTTAAAGTTATATTTTGATCATCATAGAGGAAAAGGGAATAGATATAAGATACGTGAAAGAGAATATGTTCAAAATGGTTTAAAATTTGCAGAAATTAAAGCAAAAACGAATAAAAATCAGACGATTAAATATAGAAGAGAAATAAAAAATTGGCTTGAAGCCAAAGAATTCGTCAAAGATCACACAAACATATTAGAGGCAGATTTACATACAAGTTTGTATTCAGAATATACTAGAATAACGTTACTACATAAAGCTAAAAAGGAGAAAGTAACGTTGGATTTTAATCTTCAATTCTATGACAAATATAAATCTGTTCTATATAATAATATCGTTATTGCTGAAGTAAAAACAGAACAGATTACAGCAAATCGGTTTAATGAAATTATGAAAAAATATAAAATTAGATCTGGTTCTTTAAGTAAATATTGCTGGGGGTTAGTTTCTCTTAATCCTAAATTAAAACAGAATAATTTTAAAATGATGTTGAACCAAATTATAAAAGTAAATACCAATGGATAATCTTTTTGTTAATACTATTTTTAACTCTTTAGGGCTACGGTATTTATTGAATCTAGTCTCGGTCTTTATAGTATTTCGATTTATTTATTTTAGAAATTATAGAAAAACCGACTTGTTTTTAACTTTTTTCGGTTTCAATTCCATCATATTTTTTATTTCATTTATGTTGAATAAAGTTGAAATAAGTACAGGTGCAGGATTTGGTCTGTTTGCTGTTTTTTCGGTCTTACGATATAGAACGGAAGGAATAGGAGCTAAAGACATGACGTATTTATTTCTGAGTATATCAATAGGACTACTTACCGCAATAGGCCCTTCAGATGGCATTGAAATTAGTTTGTTTTGTTTTGTAATTATTGTGTTGACATTTATTCTAGAAAATTCTATTTGGGGTAAAAAAGAAGCCTCAAAAATTATTGTTTATGACTCGCTTGATTTTATAAATCAATCTCAAAAACAAGAGTTAGTAGATGACTTAAAAAGCAAAACAGGTCTTGAAATACACAAAATTTCAGTGGATAGTATTGATTATTTAAAAGATTCATGTACCATTACTATTTATTTTTATGAAAACTAGATTTAAATACTTTACGTATGCAATTGTATTAGTAGCAATTGTAAACTCGAATTCATTTTTTGCACAAACTTCAAGAACTGATCCTAATGACAATCAGGGATGGTATGGAGCAAAGTTGAAGTTGGATTTGCCGAGTGGTTGGGAGACAAGTTTGGATTATCAAGCAAGGTTTATTAATGATTTTAACATGTATAATGGTTCTTATACTACAATTGGAGCTGCAAAAAAAATTGCCAAACATATAGAATTACAAGGGGACTTTAGATTGGCTCTAGTAGAAAAGGGAACTTATTACAGAGGAAGTTTTGGTTTTGAAGCTTCAAACGGATTTGGAGATTTTGATTTCGGATTAAGAATGTTAGTTCAAAATCAATTACAAGATTTTGATGATGAATACAAAGACAATCAAAGAGATGGATATTGGCGTGTTAAATTAGAGACTAATTATGCCCCTACAGCTGGAATTCAACTTTATGTTTCGACAGAACCTATCATGAAATTTGGAGGAGTTCGTCCCATTGATAACTGGAGAAATATTGCCGGAGTAAAGATAAAAGTTGCCAAGCGAACAAAACTAAATTTATTTTACATGTATCGTCCGGATTTTGCGAAAGCCACTTATAACCGATTATTTCAAGTTGTGGGGGTGAATTTAGATTATACACTTAAAATAAAAAAATCGAATCCAAGCGGTCATTACCTCATAGCCAAATAAAATTAAAAAGCTAAAATTTTAGAATCTATCCACGATAATCTATTTGTTAAATAGGTTTTCAATTCATTCACACTGCTATTATAGTCGAAGTTAATGCCTGTCCATTTAGTGTAGTTTCTTAGAATTGCATTATTTACGGTTAAATAGTTGGCAGTATTGCTTGTTAATTCTATGACTTTTGGAGTGCTTAACACATTGGCACGAAGTTCTACCCAACGCGTTTTTAATTCTCTTCTAAATAGAGGGTCTTCCATAAGTCTTTTCCACCAAAAAGGAACCATCCAAGCATCATTTGTTACATAGGTATTATAATTGATAATCCAATCGTTTACAGGAACTCTCCCCCCAGTGCCATAGCCAATGTTCAAATCCCATATAGGCCCCATTTTTAATTTCCCGCCACGGGCTTTATTCATATAAGTACTTAATCGGTAGCCATCAATGTTTCCAGCAATTTCATTAATAATAAAGAAGTCTATAAAACTTTTTGTGTCAATATAATTGGTGTATGTTCTGGTATTCGTAGTGAAGTTGTCTGTAAGTAATGCCGTTTCAAAATCGTTTATATAGTTTTTAATATACGCTTTTTGTGTAGCATTAATGTTTTCTGGTTTTGGATAATCGTAAACAAAGTAGGTTTCTAAATACTTATTGCTATTGTATGGAGGCCCATAAGGAGCAAAAGTAATGGGATTTCTGTTAATATCATAGTTGGATCTGAAACTATTAAATTCAGTATAGCGACAATCATCGTCCCAATTAGAATCATAATAGGATAACGGATGCGTGCCTAAGACATCACTTCCTGAAGTTTTATCTATTTTCAGAATATAGCCTCCGGTTATTTTTGCTGCGTCGGTATCTGATGAAGATAAGGATTCTATGTTGATACGGTCAGATCCTCGTTTAAGTTTTTCCATCAATACATAAACTCCAATATAGGTGCCATTTAATTCAACTTCAACAAACTTAGAGCGACTAGAATAATTTCCCATATTTCGAAATAATTCATAGCCAATGTAATGGTACATTAAAGTGCGGTCAAAAATTGTATTTGTTGGAGCCTGAAATACATCTCCTGTTATAATCCAGTCTTCTTCGGCGGGAAACCCCAAAATGCTTAAATCTTTTCCGTTTCCGCTAGCGTCTCTAGTTTCGATTCCAAACGATTTTTTGTCTGATATTCTATAGGATGTGGAGCCTCTATATTCAATCCCAATAGTGCAATCTAACACTCTTTTTTTGTTGATATAAATTTCCATTTCACCAGGCACTTTAGGTTCATTTAGTATAGTTGTTGCTGTAGTAATTTTGACATATGGAAGTTCACTATTTCCAATTTCCACAGCAGATACTAAAGGTTTACCGTCGTCATAAGTTGCAGGATCATCAACGGAGCAACTTAAAAAGAAAAATATAAAATTTAGCAGGAAAATAGGTTTCAATTGAGACATAGAAAAATAATTTTATTTTATAAAAGTAAAAAAAATAACCATCTGAATTTTAAATATTTAAAAATTTCATCCGGCTTGTTAATCTCACTAAGGAATTCGGTATTGTAAATTTAGTTTGTAACTTTGTGCTTCAATGAAAATGAATATGAAATACCTAGTGGTGCTTTTTTGTTCTTTGCTTTTGCTCTTTACTTCATGTAAGGACGATGCGCAACAACGAGATGCAGAAAATAAAAAAGCGATTCAAAAAAAAGAAGTAATTTATAAAAATATCAACAAAAGCTGGGATTTTTATGCTACTCCTATTAATACTACGTCTGAACAAAGTGTGTCGAGTTGGACTGAATTTCGTCAATTTTTAGGTGAATTGGGACAAAAGCCAAGAAAGACAATGGGTGCCTTTCAGAAAAAAGCAGCGGAGCTTTCTAAAAAAGTGTTGTTGCTCAACAATAATATTCCATTTCAATTCCAACAACCGCAAATAAAAAGCCGAATAGGAACCTTGATTACCAAAGTTCGACTATTGGATTTATTTATTCACTTAGACAATATCCCAGATAAAAAAGTGATTCTTTTGATAGGAGAAATCAACGCCGAGTTAGTCTCTTTACAAAGGCAAATGGATAAAATTACTGAGAAAAGTAAAATCCCTGTGGAAGAAGGCGAATCAGACATGCTACGAATGTTGGATACAACAAGAGCGATTCCTAACACTATTGTAAATCCAAATTTACCACGCGTTGAGTAAAACAATCTATTCCATTTACGATAATTCGCCTAAAATAGAGCAAATAGTGGCTCAAATAGCGCAAAATCATGCCCAAAAGTTACAGCTTTCAGGTTGGGTGGGTTCTTCCATTTCCTTTGTAATTCGTTCCCTTTTTAAAAAGACAGAATTACCGTTTTTATTGATTTTAAACGATAAAGAAGAAGCGGCGTATTATCTGAACGATTTGGAGCAAATGATTGGCGACCAAGACGTGCTGTTTTATCCGGCTTCGTTTCGCCGTCCCTATCATATCGAGGAAACCGATAATGCGAATGTATTGCTTCGTGCCGAAGTCCTCAATCGCATCAACTCACGCAAAAAACCAGCTATAATTGTCAGTTATCCCGAAGCCCTTTTCGAAAAAGTAGTGACTCGAAAGGAGTTGGACAAAAACACTTTAAAAGTGGCTGTTGGGGACCAAATTTCGATTGATTTTATCAATGAAGTGTTGTTTGAATACGAATTTAAAAGAGTAGATTTTATAACTGAACCTGGCGAATTTTCGGTTCGAGGTGGGATCGTTGATGTGTTTTCATTTTCGAATGACAATCCGTACCGAATCGAGTTTTTTGGGAACGAAGTGGATAGTATTCGAACCTTTGATGTGGAAACGCAATTGTCATTGGAACAGCAAAAGAAAATCACCATTATTCCCAATGTTGAAAATCAATTTTTTCAAGAAAATCGAGAAAGTTTTTTAGATTATATTTCAGAAAAAACGGTTGTTTTTATTCAAAATACAGAAGGATTACTAAGTCAGTTAGACAAACAATTTGCTAAAGCTCAAGAAGCTTTTGACAAACTTTCCAAAGACATTAAACACGCTACGCCAGAACAATTATTCTTAAATCAAGAAGAATTTATTAAACGAGCGTTGGATTTTTCATTGGTTGAATTGGCTTCCAAAGCGATTTTTAAAACAACTAAAAAGTTCGAATTCCATACGCAGCCGCAACCATCTTTCAACAAGCAATTTGATTTGTTGTTGAATAATTTGAACGACAATCATTTTAATGGATACAAAAATTATTTGTTCTGTTCGAATGACAATCAAGCCAAGCGTTTTCATGACATATTTGAAACCTTAGACGAGGCAAATTCGGAGAACATTCGCAAGCAATACAACACTATAGTATTGCCTTTGTACCAAGGATTTATCGACGAAGAAAATCAAATTACTTGCTATACCGATCATCAAATTTTTGAACGCTACCATAAATTCAGCATCAAAAACGGCTATTCCAAAAAGCAAACCATCACCTTAAAAGAACTGAACTCTTTGTCCGTAGGCGATTACGTAACGCACATCGATCACGGTATCGGGAAGTTTGGCGGTTTACAAAAAATTCAGGT
>JACCDS011561932.1_pt1 | contig 25956 bp, 31 predicted proteins | sample 7446441 | NCBI WGS metagenome assembly JACCDS01 (sample SAMN15323445, study PRJNA562643) | freshwater metagenome | isolation source: river surface water | place: USA:Blue River Watershed | collected 2017-08-17 | reverse complement strand
TCGCGCACCTCCTGCTCGAGACCGCATGGCTGGGCCGCAGCCTGGGTCCGGCGCGAGACTGGGACGTCATCCTCGGCGAGGTGCTGCCCGGGTACATCGCGGTGCATGGCCAGCCGGCCGGCTACACCCGCCTGATCGCCGACGCCACGGCAGCGCAACGCGACGCCCGCCGCGGCGCCGTGCAGGCGGTGGGCTCGCCACGCTACGGCGAGCTGGTGCTGGACCTGCTGGCGTGGCTTGAACTGCCGGCACCAGAAGGCCGACGCCGGTCCGCCGCAGCGGCGCGCGAGCAACTGGAGCGGCGCCATCGCAAGGTGCTGTACCTGAGCCGCCCGGAGTCTCTGGTGGACGACGATTCACGGCACCGCCTGCGGCTGGCCTGCAAGAAGCTGCGCTACACCGCCGAATCTCTCGCGCCAGCCTTCGGTCCACGGAGCAGCGAGCGATACATAGGCACACTGGCGCAGTTGCAGAAGTCGCTGGGCGGGCTCAATGATGCGGCGGTGGCAAGCGCGCGACTCGACAGCCTGCCGCCCGGACGCGCCGAGTCGGCACGCAGGTCGATCAAGCGCCATCTGGATCACATCGCCCGGCAAAAGCTCGAGTCACTGGCCGGGCATCTGGCCCAGTTCTGCAAGATCAAACCGTTCTGGAACAAGTAGGTGGACCTGATCCTCTGGCGCCACGCCGAAGCCGAGTACGGCCTGCCCGACCTAGACCGCGCGCTGACGCATCACGGCGAGCGTCAGGCACACGCCATGGCGGAGTGGCTGCGCATCCGCCTGCCAGATGACACCCGCATCCTCGTCAGCCCGGCCAGACGCACCCAGCAAACGGCACAAGCGTTGTCCAAGCGGTTCGAGACCGCCGATGCCCTTGCCCCGGGCGCGAGCGTGGCCGACGTTCTTGGGGCCTGCGCCTGGTCCGGCTCGGCCACGGGCAGCGTGCTGGTGGTCGGGCATCAGCCCACCCTTGGCGAGGTGGCGGCACAACTGCTGGGCATTCGCGGCGCGGTGGCGGTGCGCAAGGGTGCGATCTGGTGGCTGACCGGCCGCGCCCGCGAGGGCAGCTCGGTGATCCTCACAGCCTGCCTGCCGCCCTCGATGGTGATGGACTCAGCGGACTGACGCCGCAGCCCCACCGCTGGTTCTTGGGTCAGGCGCTGCGGCGCAGGTCCTCGACCTGTTCCAGCCGCAGCTCGCAGCCGACCAGTTGCCACTGACGCACCTCATCGGCCAGCGCGGCCTGCGTCAGCGGGCGCGTCTCGAGCCATCCTGAATCGAGCGAGACGCGGATCAGGTTCTGCTCGCAGGCCAGCAGGCGCAGCGGGACACCATCGAGCGGGTGGCGCGAGCGGTGCAGCAGGGTGGCCAGCCGCAGCGCAACGATCTGCGCGCGACGCAGGTCGTTGCGCAGGCTCGGCGCCACCTTGCCGAGCTTGCCGCGGTGGCCGAGCACCAGATTGGCCAACGCCTCCTGCTCGGCGCGGGAGAACCCTGGCATATCGGCGTTGCGCAGGATGTAGGACGAATGCTTGTGGTACCCAGCGTGCTCGACCGACAAGCCGAGCTCGTGGAGGTCGGCGGCCCAGCGCAGCTGCTGGCGGACGGTCTCGTCGCCGCCGTCCAGCTCGCCGAGGATGGCCAGCGCGGTCTGCTCCACGGCCGAGGCCTGCGCCACATCGACCTGGTAGCGGCGCTGGAACTGGGTCACCGTGGCACCGCGCAGGTCCTTCTCGCCAGAACGGCCGAGCATGTCGTAGAGGATGCCCTGCCGCATGGCGCCCTCGGCTGGCATCATCCGCTCGATACCGAACGCCTCGAACACCGAGCACATGATGGCAAGACCGGCGGCCAGCACTTGGATGCGGTCGGTGCGCACCTGAGGGTAATCCCGCGGGTCGAAGCCGCCGCTGCGGATCCCTCGCCGGACCAGGCTCTCCAGACCCTCCAGCGTGATGACGCCCTCATCCAGACCGCTCGACTCGCCGATGATCTGCGACAGGGCGCGCGCCGAGCCGGAGGAACCCACCGCCTGTGACCAGTCGGCCGGGGTGAACTCGTGCGCCACCACCTCGAGCTCGGTCAGCGCTGCCAGGCGAGCTCGCTGCATGGACTCGCTGGTGACGGTGCCGTCGGGAAAGTAGCGCAGCGTGTAGCTGACGCAGCCCATGTACAGGCTCTCAAGCCGGATCGGCCGGTAGGACTGGCCGATGATGCACTCGGTGGAGCCGCCACCAATGTCCACCACCAGCCGGCGCGCACGCGAGGGCGGCAGGCTGTGGGCCACCCCGAGGTAGATCAGGCGCGCCTCTTCGCGGCCGGCCACCACCTCGATGGGGAAGCCCAGGGCCGACTCGGCCGCAGGCAGGAAGGCGTCGATGTTCTTGGCGATGCGGAAGGTATTGGTGCCGACCGCCCGCACGTCATCGGGCGCAAGACCGCGCAGACGTTGGCCGAAGCGCGCCAAACATTCGAGCGCACGCTGTTGCGATTCGGCGCTGAGGATCTTGTCGGCGCTCAGGCCGGCACCCAGGCGCACCGGTTCTCGCAGCGCGTCCAGCGGGAAGATCTGCCCGTCGACGACACGGGCGACCTGCAAATGGAAACTATTGGAGCCCAGGTCGACGGACGCGAGAGTCCTCGGCGGATTCAAAACGTACACCCCTCAGACGGCGGAACTTGCGGGCCGACAACCGACCCGGACGGCAAGGATTTTACCGCCCGCAAGCAATGACTCAGCCGCCGCTACTAATTTTGGCCAGGGTCTCGGGCGTCACATGGCGAACGTCGCGCCCCTGAACCATGTACACGACATACTCAGTCATGTTGGTGGCGTGGTCGCCGATGCGCTCGATGGCCTTGGCGACAAACAGGATGTCCAGCGCCGCCGAGATGTTGCGCGGGTTCTCCATCATGTGAGTGATGAGTTGCCGAGTGATACCGTCGAACTCCTGGTCGACCGCCTTATCCGCCGCCGCCACCACCGGCGCCAGCGATGGGTCTAGACGCGCATAGGAATCGAGCGCCTGACTCACCATCACCATGACCTTGTTGAGCATCGAGCGCAGCTCGACGAAACGCGTCATCTGCAAGCCGCCGTCGAGCGAGATGGCGTGAGCCTTTCGGGCGATCTTCTCGGCCTTGTCGCCAATGCGCTCAAGGTCTGTGATCGACTTGATGGTGGCAATGACCAGACGCAGGTCGTTGGCGACCGGTTGCCGCGTCGCAATGAGGTGGGTGCAGAGCTCGTCGATCTCCACTTCCAGCGCGTTTATCTGGTAATCGCTGGTCATCACTGTCTCGAAATCGCCAACATTATTGGTCGCGAGTGCCCCTGCAAGCCGGGTCAGCTGAGCCTCGACCAGCCCCCCCATGTAGGCGACACGGCCACGCAATGCCTCGAGCTCGGCGTCGAACTTGCTGCTGATGTGCTGGTTCATGACTGCTCCGGCGATCGCCCGCGCTGGGCGCTAAGTTAAAACTTAAAGTTTATGTTGCGAATGTGACAGAAAGAATTCATAGCCGTGCCGTGACCCGGCGCACGCCACCGGGGCCGCCGATCAGCGCGACATCGGCCGGGCGGCGTGCGAACAGACCCACCGTGACGACGCCAGTGATCTGGTTGATCTCGCGCTCCATCTCGATGGGGTTGAGGATCTCCAGCCCGTGTACGTCGAGGATGCAGTTGCCGTTGTCGGTGGTGACGCCGATGCGCAGGTCGGGCGCGCCGCCCAGCCGCACCAGTTCGCGGGCCACGTAAGCGCGCGCCATCGGGATCACCTCCACCGGCAGCGGGAATCGGCCGAGGATATCGACGCACTTGCTCTCGTCGGCGATGCAGATGAACTGGCGCGCCACGGCGGCGACGATCTTCTCGCGCGTCAGCGCGCCACCACCGCCCTTGATCAGGTGCAGGTCAGGGCTGATCTCGTCGGCGCCGTCCACGTAAACCGGCAGATCGTTGACCGAGTTCAGGTCGAGCACCTCGATGCCGACCTTTTTCAGGCGCTGCGCGGTCGCCTCGGAACTGGCGACCGCACCCACGATCTGTTGACGCAGGTCACCTAGCATGTCGATGAAGAAGTTGGCGGTGGAGCCGGTGCCGACGCCGATCACCCCGCCACGTGGCACGTAGGCCAACGCGGCTTCGGCGACGGCGCGCTTGGCCTTGTCTGCAGCGGACGTAAAGAGACCCACGGTTCGGTTTCCCGGCTATCTGGACCGTGCCGAGGATAGCCCAAAGGCAAGCGCATCGCGGCCCGCGGGGATGCGCTCTGATAACCTTGCGGCCTTCTGACCTGCGCCCGATGCCGCCCAACCGCGCCACCCATACCGTGTCCGCTACCACCCTGACCCCCGCCGACTACCTGCAGCGCATCCGCGACGCGCGCGTCTACGACGTTGCCGTTCGGACTGATCTGGGCTTCGCGCCGGCATTGTCCGAGCGGATCGGCAGCAAGGTGTTCTTCAAGCGCGAGGACCAGCAGCCGGTGTTCAGCTTCAAATTGCGCGGCGCCTACAACCGCATCGCGCACCTCACGCCGGAGCAGTTGGCCAAGGGCGTGATCTGCGCCTCGGCCGGCAACCACGCGCAGGGTGTGGCGCTTTCGGCGGCGAAGATCGGCTGCCGCGCGGTCATCGTCATGCCCACCACCACGCCGGCCATAAAGGTCAACGCGGTGCGCCGGCGTGGCGGCGAGGTGGTGCTGCACGGCATGAGTTACGACGAGGCCTACGCGCACGCCCGCGAACTCGAAAAGACCGAGGGCATGACCTTCGTCCACCCCTTCGACGACCCGGACGTGATCGCCGGCCAGGGCACCGTCGGGCTGGAGATCCTCGAGCAGCACCCGGGGCCCATCGACGCCGTGTTCTGCTGCGTCGGCGGTGGCGGGTTGCTGGCCGGCGTGGCTGCGGCGATCAAGTCGCTGCGGCCGGAGATCAAGGTATTCGGCGTCGAGGCCGCCGACGCTGATGCGATGGCGCAGTCGCTGGCCGCGGGAAAGCGCGTCGAGCTGGCGCAGGTCGGGCTGTTTGCCGATGGCGCCGCGGTCAAGCTGGTCGGCGAGGAGACCTTCCGCCTGTGCAAGGACCTTTGCGACGGTATCGTGCTTGTCGACAACGATGCCATCTGTGCCGCCATCAAGGATGTGTTCGAGGACACGCGCAGCATCCTCGAGCCGGCCGGCGCGCTCGGTGTGGCCGGGGCAAAGGCCTGGCTGGCGGAAAATGGCCTGACCGGAAAGACGGTGGTCTCCATCGCCTCCGGCGCCAACATGAACTTTGACCGGCTGCGCTTTGTGGCCGAACGCGCCGAGGTGGGCGAGCAGCGCGAGGCCGTGCTGGCGGTGACCATCCCCGAGCAGCCTGGCGCGTTCAAGGCCTTCTGCGCGCAGATCGGCAACCGCAACATCACCGAGTTCAACTACCGCTACGCCGACCCCAGGGCGGCGCATATCTTTGTCGGTGTGAGCGTGGGCAGCCGCGACGAGGGCCGCAAGCTCGCCGCAAGCCTGGCCGCGCATGGCCTGCCCACCCTCGACCTGACCGACGACGAGATGGCCAAGAGCCACCTTCGGCACATGGTTGGCGGCCGGGCCGATGCGGCCGACGAGCTGCTCTACCGGTTCACGTTCCCCGAGCGGCCAGGCGCGCTGCTCAACTTCCTCACGCAGATGCCACAGGGCTGGAACATCTCGCTGTTCCACTACCGTAACCACGGCGCCGACTACGGCCGCGTGCTGGTCGGCATCCAGGTGCCGCCACAGGACAAGTCGCGCTTCCAGGGCTTCCTGGATGCGCTCGGCTATCCCTTCGTCGAAGAGACGCAAAACCCGGCGTACCGGCTGTTCCTGAGGTGAATGTGCGTCCGAAGAAGACTGGTATCCCCCGAATCATCGACGCCGGCAGGCACTCCCTCGACGGACTTGCCAAGACTTGGCAGGAGGAGGCCGCGTTCCGCCAGGAATGCTTGCTCGGCATGCTGTTCCTGCTTGCGCTGCCGTTCCTTGAACGCAACGGCCTTGAGAACGCGGTCATGGCCGGCAGCCTCGCGCTGGTGTTGATTGCCGAGTTGCTCAACACCGGCATCGAAAAGGCCATCGACCGCGTCGGCTACGAGGACCACCCGCTAAGCAAGTTTGCCAAGGATGCCGGTTCCGCCGCCGTCCTTGTCTCTCTGATCAACGTGCCGGTGACCTGGGGGCTGATCCTTCTGGCTTGAGCCTTTCGGGAATCAGTGATCCTTGTCCTTCATCACCCACCACGGGATGACGATGAACAGGCCGATGAGCACTACCGCGCCCACGCCGATGTAAACGCCGATCAGATTGCCTTCCATGGGGCCTCCTTGACGGGAACATCCATGACCAGAACTGCTACCGAAGTCTAAAACATGGACGCAAAACGTGAACAGGGGCAACGGCGCGGGTACCATCTGCCACCTGCGGGTCCGGTGGCCCGTCGATACAAGGACATAGGCACGCCATGCTGCTGATGATCGACAACTACGACTCGTTCACCTACAACCTTGTCCAGTACTTTGGCGAGCTGGGCCAGGACGTGCGCGTGCACCGCAACGACGAGATCACCGTCGACGAGGTCGCGGCCATGAAGCCGGACCACATCGTCATCTCGCCGGGCCCCTGTACTCCGAACGAGGCCGGCATCTCGGTGGCGACCATCCAGCGCTTTGCCGGGCAGATCCCCATCCTCGGCGTGTGTCTGGGCCACCAGAGCATCGGCCAGGCCTTCGGTGGACGCATCATCCGCGCCAAACAGCTGATGCACGGCAAGACATCCCTGGTGCACCACAACGACACCAGCGTCTTCAGGGGCTTGCCCAACCCGTTCACCGCCACCCGCTATCACTCGCTGGTGATAGAGCGCGAGAGCATGCCGGACTGTCTCGAGATCACGGCCTGGACCGACGACGGCGAGATCATGGGCGTGCGGCACAAGACGTTGGCCGTCGAGGGTGTGCAGTTCCACCCCGAGTCCATCCTCACCGAGCACGGCCACGCCATGCTCGGCAACTTCGTCGGCGTGCGATGGACTGGCAGCGCGCACGCGGCTTGAACACGTGATCTTCAAGGACACGCTCAACCGCCTGCTCACCCGCGAGGACCTCTCGCGCGACGAGATGCTCGCGCTGATGCGCGCGCTGATGGGCGGCGAACTGGAACCGGCGCAGATCGCTGCGGCGGTGATCGCGCTGCGCTGCAAGGGCGAGACGGTGACCGAGATCGCCGCCGCCGCGGAAGTGATGCGCGAGCTCTCGGCCAAGGTTACGGTGGTGGACCGCAGCCATCTGCTCGACACCTGCGGCACCGGCGGCGACTCGCTGCACACCTTCAACATTTCGACCACCGCCGCGTTCGTGGCTGCCGCCTGCGGCGCCAGGGTGGCCAAACACGGTGGCCGCGCGGTGAGCTCGGGCAGCGGCAGCGCCGACGTGCTGGAGCACCTGGGCGTCAACCTCAACACCGGCCCGGAGCGCGTGGGTCAGCTGATCGACACGGTCGGGCTGGGCTTTCTCTTCGCGCCCAACCACCACAGCGCCATGAAGCACGCCGCGCCGGTGCGCAAGGCGCTGGGTGTGCGGACGCTCTTCAACGTGCTGGGGCCGCTGACCAACCCGGCCGGCGCACCCAACCAGCTGCTCGGCGTGTTCAGCCGGCCGCTCACCCGCACCATGGCAGAGGTGCTGCGCGAACTTGGCAGCCGGCACGTGATGGTGGTGCACGGCAGCGACGGCCTGGACGAAATCACGCTGAGCGGCGAGACGTATGTCACAGAGCTAAAGGACGGGAATATAAGTGAGTACACACTCACGCCGGAGCGATTCGGTATGAACCGTGCCGACATCGGCAGCATCCGCGTCGATGGCGTCGCCCAGTCGGCTGCGGTGTTGCGCGATGTGCTCACGGGCAAGGCCGGCCCCGCCGCCGACATCGTCGCCCTCAACGCCGGGGCCGCGGTCTATGTGGCGGGCATGGCTGTAACGCTGGAGGACGGCGTGGTGCGTGCGCAACATGCTCTGCGCGACGGCAGCGCAGCGGCCCGGCTCGAGGCCCTGATCCGCGAATCCAAGCTGTAGGCCCCACCGCGGCTTGCGCCCGGTCAAAGCACCCCCACGGCCGCACCGACACACTGCCCTCTCCAAACCAGCGGGAGCGAGAATCATGGGCATTGGCGACATCTGCAGTCGCGAAGTGGTGTGCATCGACCGCGTCGAGAGCGTGGCCAAGGCCGCCCAGTTGATGCGCCAACACCACGTCGGCAGCGTGGTGGTCGTAGAGGACGCCTCTGGCGCGCGAACGCCCGTCGGCATGCTCACCGACCGCGACATCGTCGTCGCCGTGGTAGCCGTGGGGCTCGACCCGGAGGTAGTGGCAGCGGGTGACATCATGAGCAGCGAACTGCTCTCGGTACACGAAGACACCGGCATCGCCGAGACCACCGAGCTGATGCGTGTGCGCGGCGTGCGGCGCATCCCCGTCACTTCATCGCGCGGCAGTCTGATCGGCATCGTCGCCGCAGACGATGTGCAGTCCCTGCTGGCCGAGGAGATGTCGGCACTGGCGTCGATCGGCGAGCGGGCGCAACGCCGCGAGTCCGGCCACCGCAAGTCGGCACCCTGAGGCAACACCATGCGCATTGACGAGATCCGAGCCCACACCCACCATCACCGCGACCGCCAGATCGACGAGGTCCGCCACGACCCCTACCGCGAACGCGGCAAGCCCAAGGAGCCGGCGGTCTGCCCGACCTGCGGCCTGGTCTTCCACGCGGGCCGCTGGCAGCGCCTCGGCCGGCCACCCGGCGCTCACAAGCACACTTGCCCCGCCTGCCTGCGCACGCAGGAGGACTTTCCAGCCGGCATCGTCACCCTGAGTGGCAGTTACGCCATGGCCAATCGCGAGGCGCTGCTCAATATGGCGCGGAAGCAGGAGACCATCGAGAACGCCGAGCACCCCCTGCAGCGGATCATGGCCATCCGCGCCGAAGCAGACAGCCTGGTGCTCAGCACCACCGACCCGCACCTGGCGCAGCGCATCGGCAGCGCGATCGGCCAGGCCTTCGGTGGCCACCTCGACATCGAGTACCCGGAGGACGAGTACATGGTGCGGGTGAACTGGTCGCGGGCGACCTGAGACGATTCTTCCTCGCCTGCGTTGACCTTGGCATTCGCCACGACTATCATCCGCGGTCCTGCGGGTCGTTAGCTCAGTCGGTAGAGCAGCGGACTTTTAATCCGTTGGTCGTGCGTTCGAGTCGCACACGACCCACCAACGGTTCGCAGACCGGTTTCCGGGTTGTTAGCTCAGTTGGTAGAGCAGCGGACTCTTAATCCGTAGGTCGAAGGTTCGAATCCTTCACAACCCACCAGACATGTGACGGCCCGCCCCTGTGCGGGCCGTTTGCTTTAGAGTCCGGCCATGCTGCATCTGACCCTGCCCACCGCCCCCATCACCGCGCTCACCGCATCCGCGCTCAGTGTCCTCTACATCCGCCTCGCATTCGGGGTCATCGCCCTGCGGCGCAAACACGGCGTCCGCCTTGGCACGGGCCAGCAGGACGATCTCGTGGCGGCCGTACGAGCCCACGCCAACTTCGCCGAATATGTCCCGCTCACCCTACTGATGCTGGCGCTGGCCGAGATCAACGGTGGCGTCTGGCCACTGACACTGCTATCTGCGCTGCTATTGGTATTCGGCAGGCTGAACCACGCCCGTGCTCTCGCTCGTGACGACATCGCCCTGCGTGTACGCGGCATGAAGGCCACGTTCGCTGCCATCGCTACGGCAGTCGCGGCCAACCTCAGCGCATTCGTCAGCGTCTAGAAACGCGACGCTACTGGGTTGTCCTTTCGAAGGACAGCGTGGAGGCATCCTCTGGGGAGGTCTCGGTCCTCGACGACCCACCAGACACGCGATGGCCGACCCAGTGCGGGCCGTTTGCTTATCGCCACCACCAACCCGTTCCAGCTACAGATCCCCCTTGCTAGGTTTCTACTTGCAACTGGAAGCGACCACTTCACCATTGCTTATGTCTGGCGGCGTTACCACCAGCCCAGCCAGGGCCTTCGCGCCCCATTGTTTCGCTTTCTCAGCTGACTCATTGGCGGCAGACTCGTTGTCGAAACTCGAAACGGTGATCAGCTTGGTCTTGCTGACAGCAACCAGATCCCAACTGATAAACCCAACAATTTTCTCAACAATTGGCACGAATTCCTTTTTTGCTACGCGAGCCACCTCATTGCTGTCCGTAACTTCATAGGCACGAACCGACACGTATTTCGCGCAATTCCCGGCGGCGAAGGTAGGCGAAATCGCGAGAAGCAACACGACAGGCAAGCCGTTGCGAATTTTCATATCACACCCCTGTTAATTCGATTATTAAACGCCAGAAGTAAGCACACATCACCCGCCGTTCGAACAACTATTTTTGCGAGAACGTTGGCGAAAGGTTAAACCAATTCCACCGCCCGCAGCTCCGCGTCTCCGCGTCTCTGTGGACGTCAGTTCTACTGGCAAGCATCCGCTTGCGGACTCAATGGTCCCACGATGAATCGCTTCACGATATACGAAATGGAGTTAGCGCTTGCCGCGCAACTCTGTTTGGCCGAGAGCCCCGTCGCCACCATCTCAATCGGGCGGTGGGCAACGATTCGGGCAACATCGCCTCACCGGGCCAAGCTTGGCAAAAACTCTGGCGGGCTGCACCGCCGCGCCTCTTTCTCGTCCTCTGGGTTTGACGGATGGCCTAGGCCTGTGGCAGCTTAGCCCTCACACACGGTATGTATCAATGATATGGCCAACAAGTAGCTTGCTAGCTTTAGGCCTAGTGAAGCGGCTTTGGAGGAAACGGGAGCAGCTTCTGCACTGGCGTCTCTGGAGTTGGGGCCGGTCGATGGAGAGATAAATGCAGCTTATAAAACTTATGATGTTTTTTCTTTTTAGCGTGACAGCGCTACTGCCTTTGCCAGGGTTGGCTGATGGTAAGCAGAACTTCTCATTAGAAAACCGCACCGGTTACAAAATCTCCGAAGTTTACGTTTCACCAGGCAAAGCGTCGACTTGGGAAGAAGACGTGCTGGGCGACGGCGAATTAGCCAATGGAGAAACCGTCGCGATTCGGTTTTCGCGGTCTGACAAGTCCTGCAATTGGGATTTGAAAGTCGTCTATGACGATGGCGACACATCCGAATGGGAGGATTTTAATCTCTGTAAAATTTCTACTATTCGTTTGTTTTACGATAGGAAAAAACGCACAAGCTGGGCAGAGACTGAATAGAGAACCGTTTTGTCGCGCCAAGTTTGCCATCTGAGCTTACGCATAATGCCGCCAAAGGCATTTTCACTTCGCCAAAATCGTCATCTCTGCGGTTGATCTGCCCTCTTCTGACTCGCCCAGTCTCTAATCTAGACTCGGCCGCGAAGTGTGGGGCTGATTGCAACGACGCATTTGCGCTGGCTCGTGACGATATTCACATGCGTGTGCGTAGCATGAAGGCCACATTCACCGACATCGGTACGGCAGTGGCGGCCAACCTCAGCGCATTCGTCAGCATCCAGAGACGCCACGGCACTGGGTTGTCCTTTTGAAGGACAGCGTGGAGGCATCCTCGGGGCAGGTCTCAAACCTCGACGACCCACCAGAATGTGACGGCCTGGCTGAGAGCGCGCTATTTTCGTCGTGGGCCGGCTAGCTCATTGCCGACCAAGACTTTCTTGAACATGAATCGGCGTATCTGGCGCACGATATGCCGCTCCGACATCTCAAGGCGGCTGGCATGAGCAAGATCGGGCATTTGGCATGGGCTTCCTTCTTCGTCATCGGGCTGACCCAGGCGCATGGCTCCGCCGAACAGATAGACGCTTCCGTGGCCGCAGCGCAAAACGCATCCCTCGACAGAAATTCGGCGGGCAAAGGATTCGGTCCTCAGTCGCCTAGAGACCTTAGCGACAAGAGGGGCTCGAACCACCGGGTCTTTCGGGCTGCGCCTCCATTTGCAGAGATGAACCTCTGCAACATCCACTTCCACAAAAACGCCGAACACAAGGGTGACGAATTTGACACCTTTGCAGGTTTTGGGGACGGCCACGGGCATGGCACGGGCTACAAATTCTCCGGGCAACTGAGCCCTGCCGAGTTGCGACCAGTGGGCTCCGACATCTGCCCCAGCGAGCACGGCGGTCTCGAGGTTGGCGACACCATCGAAGTCCACTATGTGCACAGTTCTGCGCAGGTAACTCCTGGACCAACCCTGAACGCGTGCCTGAGCGAATCCATGGCCAACCCCCAGTTGCGGGTGGAAGCCAAGGTATTTGTGTTGGTCAGTGACGCGGGCGCAGCCGATTTCGTCGAATTGACCGCGCTGGGTAGGGTCAACGGCTACCACCAGGCACTCAATATCCCGGGTGGTGCCGGCAGTACGATCGACTACCAAGGCTCCACTACGGGACCTGCATACAACGAGAAGGCGTCACCGCTTCTGGTGTCTTGGAGCGTTCGCCCGCACGTAACCAAGGTGAATGCCGAATCTGTCGGCGAGTGGTGCAAGGGCAACGCCTTCAACGAGGACCACGCTCACGGGGTTCGCAACCTGGTCGTCAACGAACAACTGCTTTCGCGCATGGACTAGCGCCTAAACGGTCGCGCCAAGCGCTTCGCGGTGGTACTTACAGTTGGAACGGTGCGTCTTGAGTTGATTTTGGCAGGGTCCACGACGCCGAGGTTCGGCCGCGGAGAGACTCCAACTCGGCCGTCGCGCGCTGTACCGACCGGTTCCAGAGTTCTTGGCTGGTACCCACCTCAAGGATGGTCTCCAACCAACCGAACAGCATTTGGCCGTGCGCCGAGACCTTCGGGTCGTTGATGACCGACTGGTACTCGAGTTCGAGGCTGCTGATCTGGGCCCGGCCCAAGGCCAGTCTTGCGCTAAGGGGCTGCTTCATGACTATTACTTTCGTGAATAAAGCGATCGGTAAAGTAAATGATGTCCTAGACAAAGTCCAGACCTCCACTTGCTTTTCCGCAAAAAAGTTTCGCCGCAATGTGTTGCCCATGAACAAGGGCGCGTAGCCAAAGCCAGCCCTTGGGGGGCCAGCGTAGCGGTCACTGCCGCCCAAGCACCGAGGGCTTGAGTTCGACGACCTGCCGCATGATCACGGCGCGGTCGGGGCCCTGGTAGAACTCCGGTGGCTTGCCCAGCACCACAGAAACCAGCCGAATCTGATGCAGGATCAAGCGCTCCAGGGTGACATTCTGGAAGTAGCCCGCGAGGTGGGGGCGCTTCATGACGTCTTCGTAGAACATCCTTCCCAGTCTAGTGACGGCACCACTCGAGCACCACAACTACCTCGTCGGTTGCGGCCTCGGGCAGGTGTCGTAAAGCCAGCGGCGGATAACGCCCTCTTCATCGACCAAGAGCGAGCGGCGGCACTCTTCGCTGCGCCGGCGACGGACGATGACCATCGACCAGCTGTGGATCGACCCGCCGCCTTCCGCCGCAAAGCTTTGGGCTGGCGGCCCCCAGGCACTAATGATCTCGCTCAGCGGACGTCCGACCCAGACCTTGTTGGCCTGTGCCAGAGAGCCCACCGAGGCACAAGCGGACAAGCCCAGGCAGAGGACTGCGGCACCGGCGAACGCCGGCATGGCTTGGAAGGAACGCTCGAAAGTCCGCCGAATGCGTAATAGAACGGGTCTTGTCATAACCTAGAGTCACGCACGATTGACGGGCCGGGTGAAACCCTAGCCTGACACCGCGCCAGGAATCAGCAACCCTCATACGACTCGTCGTTGCAAAGCGGGTTTCCTGCCAAGGAGGCAGACCATGAATGCCTATATCTACCTGTTTTTGATCTTCGGCGCCTGTTTCGGCGCTGCCACCTTTCATCACCGGCACCTCTTCAGCGAGGGCCCCCGCAAGGTGGCGGATCCCGCTGAGGACGCCTCGGTCGGTCACCGCGTCTTCTGGTTGGCGGTCTGCACCTTCCTCTGGCCGATCATGGCGCTGACGGGCATCAATTCGGCCCTGATACTGGCCAGGCGCCGCCGCCGCTAGCCCACCGCCAACAGGTCTCCAGACAGCCGCTCAACGCATGCGGCCGGACTACGGCGCCCTATTGATTTGCGGAATGCGCACATCCACAAGTCGGATCGCTTGAAGCGGGCCAAAACATTGCTGCGGCCGCACAAAACAACTAATTTGGAATCGTTGTTGATTCCTCCTCCTTCAGCGACTTGACGGCCCCGCTTGCGGGGCCTCTTTTTTGCTGAGGGCCGGAGCGCCCGTCAGAGCAGAAGCACCGAGCAAAGATGGCCATGGTAGGCGTCGTGGGCGCGGCCCTCCCACAAGGTGGTCGTGTTTTCGGCGTCCGGCCCTGTCTCGACGCGGAGAAGGCCCAGACCCACATCATTGAAGTACCACCAAGAGGGCGTAATGCCCGATGGGGTCCGGCGCCTTGCGCCTTCGACTACCCGCCGCTCGCCGGAGAGGACCGCGTCCATCTGCTCGCCATGCAGCGCCACCCAATACCGGTGGCCCGCCTTGGACTCGAAGGAGAATCTGTGGAGAAGTTGCTCGGGCATGGTTGCCGCGCTCCTGAGCTGTACTCCTCCTGACCCACAAACGACCCCTTTATCGAAGCACGGGGTTGATTTTGTGCGCAGCAGCATTTTGCGCCGGTACGCTGACAATGCACATTCGTGCAGTGAATGTGCTTATTCGTCTAGCAGATGACTCAGCCGTTGCCCAAGGCCCGCTGTATCTCGCGGTCAGCCAGTTGCCGCGGCGAAGCGCTGCCCGCCACACGAAAACGTTCGCCGACGTAGCCAAGCCACTTGCCTATCGCACGCAGATGGGTTGCGGGTGAGGCGTAGTGGCGAGCGCCAGAGTGGCGCCGCAAGACCTCGCCGACCCGTCTGGCACTGGCCGGCAGACGCCGGTCGGTAGCCTGATCCTCGGGCTCGGCCCGGGCCAAAACCACGTTGATGTGCCCCGTTACCGGTTGCAGCAACAGGTCACGCGTCTCAAGGCCCTGCGCCCGCGCCAGCCGCACCAGGTTGTCCGGGCTGAAGTTATACAGGTGGCCGATGTGGAAACGCTTGTTGGGCGCGTGAAACTCCGACTCGACGTTGGGCACCTCGACCACCAGCAGCCCCTCGGGTTTCAGCCAGCCCCGCAACCGGGTAAGCGCCTCGCCGGGGTCTGGCAGATGCTCGAGCACGTGATTCAGGGTGATCAGGTCGAACGGCTGGTCGGCAAAATCGAAATCCTGCAGCGTGCCATTTCGCACATCCACACCAAACGTAGCCATGCCCCATTCGCAATAGCCACGGTTCGGCTCGATGCCGAGCACCTCGAAATCCCGCGACTGCAGCACGTGCGGGAAAAAACCTGCGCCGGCACCGACATCCAGCACGCGCGCGCCGGGGAACAGCAGCGGCTCTACGCGGCGAAATCGCGCGATCGCGCGACGCGTCTCGCGTAACACGTGCTTGCGCTTCGGCTCGGCGGCGCCCTTGTAGGCCGACCGATACTCGAGGGTGTAGAAGCGGCGGATCGCCTCGGCGTCCGGGCGCGGGTCGGTCCAGACCAGACCGCAGTCTTGGCACATCACCGTCCGCAGTGGCCGCCCGTCTCGATCGCGGCCCGCCACCCGGCGCGCATGCGTCGAGCCACAGACATTGCACGGAATCGAACAGCCCTCGATGGCGCTCTCGAGCAGGTGCGATTCGGTTCGGTCCACTTCTGCCCCCTTCAGCTCAGGTCGAAGCGGATTCTACGGGGCGAACGCCGGTTTGGTCTGCAGTCGCCTGCCGGTCGCGCCGGGAACGCCCCCGGCCTCAGCGCGAATCAGCGAGCTTTGCCAGAGAGTCGGCCAGCTCATCGATACGCGCCTTGGTGGTCTCGATCAGGCCACCGATCTCCTGCGCGGCATCGGCCGAGCGGCTGGACAGGGTACGCACCTCCTCGGCCACCACCGCAAAACCACGCCCGGCACGTCCGGCGTGGGCGGCCTCGATCGCCGCATTCAGCGACAGCAACTGGGTCTGGATGGCGATGCCGTTGATGGTGCCGACGATGTTACCGATCTGGTCGCTGACCTGAAGGACCTGCTTCATCAGCTCGTTGGTCTCGGCCACCGTCTGCTTGCGGGTGGTCACATCGGTACCGAACAGCATGATCTTGGTGATGTCACCGGAGGCGTTACGCGCCGGGCTCAGGTGGGCCAGCAACCAGTGCTCATTGCCGCCACCGTCGGTGATCATCGCCTCGGTGCTGACGTTGTTGCCACGCATCAGCAACGCCATCTCCTCCGGCGTGATGATCCAGCTCAGCAGACCGGCAGGTGCATCGCTTGCCGGCGCCAGATCGCTGCGGCCGAGCATCCGCCACATCATCAGGTTCGCGTCGATCAGGTCGCCACCCGGGGTGAACTCTGCCACCGCACTGGTTGCGCGCATCGCACCGATGCGGAGGTCGTTCTCGACTGCCTTCTCGCGCGCATCGGTGATGTCAGCCGCCATCTTGACCACCCGACAGACCTTGCCGGCTTCGTCGAACACCGGCATGTAACTGGCCTCGAGCCAGAGCGCTGAGCCGTCCTTGCGGCGGCGCAAGTGGATGCCGCCGATGTTCTTGCCGTGGCGAAGGTTCTCCCACAGCTCCGCGTATTCGCGCGACTCCGCGAAGGTGCGGTCACAGAACATGCGGTGGTGCCGCCCGATCAGCTCGTGCTCGTGGTAACCCACGGCACCGCAGAAGTTGCGGTTGGCGCGGACGATGGTGCCGTCAGGCTGGAATTCGATCACCGCCCAAGCGCCGGAGATCGCCTCCAGCAGCTGCGCATCGGCCTGCGCACGTGACTCCATTTCGGCAACCGGGTCGTTGATCTCATCAAAACCCGGCGCGAGCTTTCTTTCGGCCTGTCCCATGGCACCCCTCCTGCGAGGTCAAAGACTTTTTATAAAGTCTAGACACTACAACAAGGCGCAAATGTTTAGGTGCGTTTTTTTAATTTACATGCCTGATGGTTCGGCAGTTTTAGCCGGCCAAACCGCTGCGCGACAGGCTCGAGGGCGGGAGGCCGGTCAGGCTTCGCCCCGCGACCACTTGTCCTGATACTCGTCCATGCCGATGACACCCTCGGCCTCGGCGGCAACGCGATCCTCATCGGCGATGACTTCCTGCACAAAATCCAGTCGCTTCCAAGTCGCGAGCGGAGTCTTGCGGCAGGCCACGGGGACATAGCGGCTCTGTTCCAGGCGCTTGTAACGGTGGATGTAGCGGGGGCAGTTCACCCACACCTTGCTCACCGCCACCCGCACCACATACTTGGCTTCCGCCCACTCGCCCAGCAAAGGGTCTTCGCGGTGGAAGGTCGCGGTGCCCTGCACGCGCACACGATGGGGCATCTCAAAGTCGATGAACAGCAGGCCGACGCGCCCCTGACCGACGATGTTCCCCATCGACAGGAACATGCCGTTGCCGTCGAAGCCGGGGAAAGCGAGGGTCCGCTCGTCGACCACCCGGACCAGCCCCACCGGGCCGCCCTTGTAGGAGACGGTCGGGTTGCCGTCGGGGTCGACGGTGGAGAGAAAGAACATGTCGCGGGCCTCGATGAAGGCCTGCTCGTCGGGTTGGAGGGTCTCGTGCAGCCAGTTCTCGTCCAGCATGCTGGCGAGCTTCGAGGTGCCGAACATCTCCTGCAGTTGCCGGTGGTCGGCGTGATAGACGCTGGGCATGCTTTCCCTCAGAGCGCCTGGGCCAGACCCGGCGCGGGGTTCAGAAGCGAATCAGTGGCTGGCGTTGAGCCCGAACACAAAGAAACACCAGAAGACCACCAGCACGAGGAGTAGGACTGCAAACAGCAGGCCACCCTTCCAATCTGACCAATCACCCGACATATCCGCACCCTCCAGAACGCTCACCGGCGACGCTGCCGGTCTGGCGGACTGTACGCCTTGGACCGATTCCAAATCAAGCCCCGGCGGGCGCGGCACCCGCGGCAGGTGTCGGCGCATCAGCAGCAGCCGCTGGCGCTGGCGCTGGCGGCACCGTACCAACGCCCGGGGCGACACCGGTCTGCTCCATCTTCAGCCACACCGCCTTCAGCTTGTCCTCCAGCATGGCGGGGCTGATCGGCTTCATGAGGTAGCTGGAAACGCCAGACTGAATGGCCGCGATGATCTGCTCGCGCTGCCCCTCGGCCGTGATCATCAGGAAAGGCAGGTGCGCGTACTGCTCGGTGGTACGCACCACCTCGAGGAACTCGATGCCGGTCATGCCGGGCATCTGCCAGTCGGACAGGATCACGTTCACCGGCTTGCCGATGACAAATGTCTTCTCCAGAACCTGGAGGGCCTGCTGACCACTGGAGGCCTCAAGGACATTCAGGTAGCCGAGGTTCTTGAGCATTGCCCGCACGACACGGCGCAGGGGCTCCATGTCATCGACGAGCAGGAACAGGGTGTTCTGAGGAAACATCAGGCCTTCCTCCGTCCAGACTTGTTCGGTGCGGCCGCTGGTGCCGGCGCTGGCGCTGCAAGCGGGACCTTGATCCGAAGCGCAAAACCTTGGCCCGGCATGGTGTCGATGCTGACCTCGCCGCCCAGTTCGGCCACTGTTGCCGCCAGGGCATCCAGGCCCACACCGCGGCCGGAGATGTCGGTGAGCCGCGCCGCCGTGCTGAACCCGGGCATCAGCAGCACGCGCCAGGGCTCATCTGCGGCCACCGCCGCATCGACCAACGCGGGGTCCAGCGCCGGGTTGTTGCGAGCACTGGCCACCAGTGATGCGACGTCGCTGCCGCGGCCGTCGTCAGCGACCTCGATCGTCAGCGCATCGGTACCGACCTCGACCATCACCGAGACGATGCCCTCAGGGTCCTTCTCGGCGCAGATGCGCGTCTCCGCATCCTCCAGGCCGTGGTCCATCGCGTTGTTGAGCGCATGCACCAACACCCGGTCCAGGGCGTTGAAGATCGGCTTTGGCACCATGCCGCCCACCCCGTATATCTCCAGACGGGCTTCCTTGCGAAGTTCGTGACAGAGCCGCTCGATGTCGTTGGGCCAGCAGGCGAACAGCTGCTTCACCTCGACCGACTCCGCGGCCTGAAGCACGGCGCCGGCCGACGCGACGTCGCCAGCAGCCAGCGCTGACCGCATGGCCTCGAGCTGCGCGGGCAGCAGCACGACGCCCTCCAGCCGCAACAACAGGCTCGGGTCAATCATCGACTTGAGCGCTCGGCCTTCGTCGGCGGCGGCGCGTAGGCGGACGAACGCTGCGTCGAGCGTCGCGAGGCTGTCGGCGCCGTCATCGCCCGCGGCCAATCGGCCAAGCTCGGTCTCCAGATCGTGAGCGGCAGAGCGCAAAGCGGACAAGCCAAAGTTGCCGGCGAAGCCCTTGAGCGAGTGCAGCTCACGCGTCAGCCGCGAGATCTGCGCCGGGTCGCCGACCGGGCTCAGGGTGACCTCGACGTCGGCCAGACGGCCTAATTCGGCCTCAAGCTGCTGCGCGGCCTGCTGCAGCGAAGGCAGCCCATAGCTGTTGGCGAAACCTTTGATCGACTGCAACTCGCGGGTGAGCCGCGCCACCTCTTCGGGATCACCAATGGTGCTGGCCGCACGGCCGCTGGCCAGCGTCGCTGACACCAGCGTCTCGACCTCATCGATCAGCCGCAGCAGGCTGAAGAATGAGTCCGGGTTCTGGTAGATCTTGCCCAGCGTCGCCTGCCTGCCGCGCTCCAACTCACCGGCGCGCTCCATCTCTCGCTCGTGGGTGATGTCCTCGATGCCGACGTCTACCGCGACAACGTTGCGCTGATCGTCATAGATGGGATGGAACTGCAATCGCAGGTCGCGCCAGACCCCGTTGGCCTGCACCCGCGCCTCTGGCGTGAGCAATTCGAAGAGGTCGCTCAACGGCACGCCCACGTCCTCGAAGACCATGCCAAAGACCGACTGCCAGGAGGCCACGGACGCTGCATCACCAGGGGTCAGGAACTCCGGAAGGCATTGCCCGGAAAGCGGGTGCGTGCCGAGGTATTCGATCGCCTTCATCGAGTATTCGTTAGTGATTCGGGCGTCGCGGTCGAGCTTGAGAAAACCTTGGGGCGAATGCTCCAAAACCTCCGACAGCCGTTTGTTAGCGCGTTTGAGCCGCTCGCTCATCTGCGCGAACATGGCGCGCCAAAGCTTGGGCATCTGCTCGGCAACCTCCAGCAGGTCTTCCTTGCTGATGCGGTAGACGGTGCTGGTCGACTCCGCCATGACGGTCGCATTGACCGGCGTGTCGGGCAGCAGGCACGAGATTTCGCCGAAGCAGGCGACAGTATTCACGGCACCGAGGATCTCGCCGCGGCTGAGGATGCGCAGGCGCCCAGTCTCGAGCACATACATCCACCCGGCGGGCTCGCCCTCCTTCAGCAGTACGGCGTCAGCCTCTACCTCCAGGGCCTCCATCCGTGAGGCCATGACCAGACGCTCTTCATCCGTCCAGTCGCCGAGAATCGCAAGATTTTTCAGCGTATCAACAGCTGACATGTCGGTCCTTGTGGATACCGTTGGGGCGCAGTGTAGCGCGCACGCGGCACCGACGACTCAGGTCGGTGGCTCGATGTATCCCGATAGGCGCTGCAAGCGTTCCAGTGGGTCATCGGCCGCAAGCAGGTCCGCCTTTAGCCCGGCGGGCAGCGGCAACAACTCGGCCCAGCGGTTGGCCACCCAGCCGCACTCGTCCAGTCGGTACGGGCCGAGCAACGGAAGGTGCTCCAGCTGGCCGGCCTGCTGGGCGGCGCGGATCAGCCGACCGAGCTCGTCCGCAAGGTGCTGCAGGGCGGGCGGGATATCGACAGGCGTGTCATCCGGAAGCGTTTCCGTCTCGCCGTGCCACACGCCGTAGGGACCAGCCTCGTGCGAGGCCAGCCGGAAACGCTGCAGGCCCCGGCACGACACCTGCAAGAGCGCGGGTTGCACCTCCACCACGCTGGTCACCTCGACCATGCAGCCTACCGGATACAGCATTGGCACATGCCCCGGCACCTGAACCTCGTGGCCCTCGGCCAGCCAGGGCACGCCGAACGGAACACCCTCTCGGTGGCTACGCCGGATCAGATCCAGATAGCGCACCTCGAAGATATTGAGCTGCAGCACCCCGTCCGGGAACACCCCGTGGGACAGCGGAAACAGTGGGACCCGAGTCACCGCGCAGCACCCTCGGCTGGACCGGCGACGGTGGTACCCGCATCGGCTGGGGGGGCGAGTCGCGCCAGACAGGCCTCGGTACGCTGCCAGAAGACGCGCCCGGTGCCGCCGTAGCGCGGCGCCACGCGGCCCATGCTGTCGTGCCAGGCGGTCAGCGCCGCATAGCCCTCTTCATCCAGATAACCGATCTCGCGCATCTCGCGCACCGCCTCGCAGTTGGCCTCGATCTCGTCGTCGGTCTGCAGCCGGACGTGCGCGCACTCGTGATAGAAGACCAAATCGGCAGCCAGACGCGAACGCGAGGCGATGCGCTCCATGACGAAGCGGTCGAACACCATGCGGGTGCTGCCGTCGCGCTGCGGCCGGATCACGGCGGCACTGCCGCCAAGAGCCGGGTGCGTCTTGCCGACCGGGCCATTGCCCACGTATTCCTCTACGACGGCAAGCTTGCCGCCCTGGTGGTCGACCTCGCAGGTCACCTGCTGACCGTCACTGCGCTCGAAAGCCAGTGCCGGCGCGGCAACAACCGCGAGCAGCATGGCGATCGGTCCGGCGATCCATCGTGCGTGGTGCAGGGACATCGGGGCAGCCTCGGCTTTAATGTTGGTTGAACCGATTGCAGCGGCTGCTGCCCATAGGTTCTCCGAACCATTATGGACACCACCATGAAGCGCGCCACCCACTGTCTCGCCGTCGTACTGGCCACCCTGCCGCTTCTGATGGGGCTCGATCGCGCGCACGCGTCGGAACTCCACCCGGCGGTGGCCGAGGCTGCCGAGCGCGCCCGTGCCGCAGCGCGCACCGGTCGCGACGCCTTCGTCGAGGCGCAACGCGCCGAGAAGCTCGCGCTGGCGGCTGCCAAGGAGGGCCGTCTGGCGGCCATGAAGGCGCGCGCCATCCGCCCGGAAGCGCGGCAGACGCTGGATAACCGCGCCGATGGCCGTTACGAGGGCCAGGTGCGCGAGAAGCGGCGCGAAGGCTTCGGTGTGCTGAATCTGGTCAGCGGCCAACGCTACGAGGGCCAGTTCAGCGAAGACGACACCAACGGCCATGGCGTCTACTACCTCACCGACGGGCGCCAGTACCAAGGCCAGTTTGTCCGCGCCCAGGCCGAGGGACACGGCGTCTTCTTTCTGACCCAGCGCCAGAGTTACACCGGCGAGTTCCACAACGACAAGGCCAATGGCCACGGCGTCTACGCCATGCCCGACCGCCAGAGCTTCGGTGGCCAGTTCCGTGACGATCAGGCCAACGGCGTCGGCATCTTCATGCTGGCCAATGGTGAGCGCTACGAGGGCGAGGTCAAGGACAACCGGCGCGAGGGCCACGGCGTCTTCACGACGCGCGATGGCGCGACGTATGAAGGCCAGTTCGTGAACAACGACCCGAACGGCTATGGTGTTCGTCGCAGCCCCGGACAACCTTTGGAGCAGGGCCGCTGGGTCGACGGCAAGCTGGTCGAGCGCCTCACCCCCGCGATCTGATCCTGCCGGCCTGACCCGGGTTCGCTGTCAGGGCGCCCGTTCGGCGGCCACCGCCAGCGGCGCGAGCAGGTCGGCCACTCCGGCGTGACCCTGCTCGCGGGCGATGTCGGCCGCGGTCTTGCCGCGGTCATCAAGCAGTGCCGGGTCGATGCCGAGTTCAAGAAGCCGCCGCACCATCGGCTCGCGCCCGTAGCCGGCAGCCCACATCAGCAGACTGAGCCCGCGACGATCGCGCGCAGCGACGTCGGCGCCGGCTTGTCGCAGGGCGTCGAGGATCTCGACGTGCCCGCCAGCGGCCGCGTAGATGGCGGCGGTCTTGAACACCTGGTCTTGGGAGCCGACCTGAGCGCCGCTCGAAAGCAGCAGGCTGACCAGGTCGAGGCGGCCGGCGTCGGCCGCGGCCATCAGCGGCGTCACCTTGTCCAGATTTGCCATGTTGACATCGGCCCCGCGCCCGATCAGAAGCTCGACCATCGGCCGGTTGCCCTTCTCGGTGAACAGCATGAGCGCGGTACTGCCACTGCGGTTGCGGGTGTTCAGCGCGGCGCCACGCTCGATGGTCTGCCGCGCCAGGGACTCGTCGCCGCGACGCGCGGCCGAAACCAGCTGCGCGTTCAGGGTGTACTGGTCGGTCGCAACCTTGTCGGCGGCCTCGGCCGGCCGGGATGCGGCCCCAGCAACAAATAGACACCCCAAACACAACACGAAGACCAATTTATAAAAGCGCCGAACCATGTATCCGCTCCGTGAATTCGTGTATTCACAACGTGAATTTAGACTGATTTTTAAGGCAAAAAATCGAATGGCACACCCAAAAAGCAGCGTCCTATAGTACGGCGTCCACTACAAAAACTGGACGGGTTTCGATGACCCGGGGGAACCCGTCGTCGTCGGAAACACTAACTCAGTGAGGAGAAGTTATGAAGATGCGCACCGGGCTCAAGGCCCTTTCGCTGGCAGTCATGATGGTCGGCACCACCCAGATCGCTCTTGCTGACACCAAGCTCACCAAGCCGGTCCCGCTGAGCGGCCTGTCGCAAGCCCGCCTGAACGCGGCCGACAAGGACGGCAAGAACTGGCTCCAGGTCAACGGCGGCTACTCGCAGAACCGCTACTTCCCGGGCAGCCAGATCAACACCGGCAACGTCAGCAAGCTCAAGCCCGCTTTCGTGTTCCAGACCCAGGTTCTGGAATCGATGGAAACAGCTCCGGTGGTCATCGATGGCGTAATGTTCCTGACCACCTCCTACAACCACATCCACGCCGTCGACGCGACGACCGGCAAGGAGTTCTGGCACTACAAGCACAAGATGGGTCCCATCACCGTCTACTGCTGTGGCCCGAACAACCGCGGCATCGCAGCCCTTGACGGCATGGTCTACATGGCCACCCTCGACGCCAAGCTCGTCGCACTCGACATGAAGACGGGCGAGGTGAAGTGGGAGACCCAGATCGCTGACCCCGAGAAGGGCTACAGCGAGACCATGGCTCCGGTCGCCGTCGACGGCAAGATCCTGATCGGCACCAACGGTGGCGAGTACGGCATCCGCGGCTTCGTCAAGGCGTACGACGCCAAGACCGGCGCCGAAGCGTGGACCTTCCACACCATTCCGGAAAAGGGCCACGAAGGCGTCTGGGCTAAGAACGATGCCACCGGCCGCAACATGCTGCGCGACATCGACGCCGAGAAGGCCGAACTGGCTGCCAACGGCGGCGACTTCTACCAGACCCTCGGCGGCGGCGTGTGGATGACCCCGGCGGTCGATCTGGCCACCCGTACCATCTACTTCGTCGTCGGCAACCCCTCGCCTGACCTGTACGGTGACATCCGTCCGGGCGACAACCTCTACACCGACTCGATCGTTGCAGTCGATCTGGACAGCGGCGCCTACAAGGCCCACTTCCAGTACGTCGCGCATGACGTGTGGGATCTGGACGCGGTCAGCCCCCCGGTCATCACCCAGGCCAAGGGCAAGGACGGCAAGATGCAGAAGGTCGTGATCCATGGCGGAAAGACCGGTCACGTCTACGTGCACGATGCCAAGACCCTCGAGATGATCCGCTTCTCGGAAGCCATGGTCCCGCAAGAGAACATGTGGACCCTGCCGACCGCTGAAGGCGCGCGCATGCTCGTCGGCGCCAACGGTGGCGTGGAGTGGAGCCCGATGGCGGTCAACCCGCAACTGGGCCTGGCTTTCGCTGCCAACCTGCACCAGCCGATGACCTACCACGTCGAGAAGGCCGCCTACCCGGGCGGCGACAAGCTCTGGCTGGGTGGCGCATTCAAGACCATCCCGAGCGAATCGCAGTGGGGTCGTCTGGCTGCGGTGAACATCAACACCGGCAAGCTGGCATGGAAGGCTGACACCGAGCAGCCGCTGATGGGTGGCGCGCTCGCCACCGGCGGCGGCCTGGTGTTCACCGGCGAAGGCAACGGCAGCTTCAACGCCTACGACGCCAAGAACGGCAAGAAGCTCTGGTCGTTCCAGGCTGGCGCCGGCGTCAACGCACCGCCCGTGTCGTACATGGTCAACGGCAAGCAGTACATCGCCGTGGCTGCTGGTGGCAACACCCAGCTCGACTTCAAGCGCGGCAACAGCGTGCTCGTGTTCGCACTGCCGTAAGGCACCGCGGACTGGAAAGGGCCACCTTCGGGTGGCCCTTTTTTTGACCATTGCCTATATTTGGAACCATGCAAAAACGTCACGCCTTCACCCTGGCTGCGGCCCTTGCCGGAATCGGCGCGCTGGCAGCCAACACTGCGGCCCAAGCGGCCCCGGATATCAGCGAAAAGGTTCAGGCCTGCATGGCCTGTCATGGCGCTGGCGGCAACTCCGCCATGCCCGAGGTGCCCATCCTCGCCAACCAGACGGCCCGCTACATCTACCTGCAGTTGCGCGACTTCAAGGAAGGCCGCCGCAAGAACGAACTCATGTCACCCATGGCCAAGGACCTCACCAAGGAGGAGATGCTGGCTCTGGGGGATTATTTTGCAAATCAGAAGCGCACCGTGGCCAATGAACGCGGTGACGATGCCAAGGTCACGGCTGGCAACAAGATCGCCGACGCGGCCCTTTGCACCATGTGCCATCAAGGTGGTTTTGCCGGCCAGAACGAGGTCCCGCGCGTGGGCGGTCAGCACTACAGCTACATCAAGAAGCAGCTGATGGCGTTCAAGTACAAGGAACGCACCAACGACGCCGGCAACATGCAGGCGGTGGTGCGGACGCTGCCGGACGAGGAACTGGAGG
>JACCDS012410179.1_pt1 | contig 25967 bp, 23 predicted proteins | sample 7446441 | NCBI WGS metagenome assembly JACCDS01 (sample SAMN15323445, study PRJNA562643) | freshwater metagenome | isolation source: river surface water | place: USA:Blue River Watershed | collected 2017-08-17 | reverse complement strand
GTGGACCACTGCACGCGGCTGTGCCATGCCTCCAGCGTGGCGGCCTTGCTGGAGGGCGTGGGCTCGGGCGCGGTCAGCAACCCGGTGCGCGATGTCGAACATGCCGACCTGATTTTGGTGATTGGCTCTAACCCCACCGCCAACCACCCGGTGGCTGCCAGCTGGATGAAAAACGCGGCTCAGCGCGGCACGCGCATTGTGTTGGCCGACCCCCGCATCACCGACATTGGGCGACACACTTGGCGCACGCTTCAGTTCAAGGCCGATACCGATGTGGCTTTGCTCAACGCCATGCTGCACGTCATCGTGACCGAGGGCTTGTGCAACGAGGCGTTTTTGGCCACACGGGCCGACAACGTGGCCGCGCTCAAGCGCCATGTGCAAGACTACTCGCCAGAAAAAATGAGCGAGGTTTGCGGCATACCGGCGCAAACCATCCGCGAAGTGGCTCGGGCTTATGCCGGCGCCAAAGCCGCCATGATTTTGTGGGGCATGGGCGTGAGCCAGCATGTGCATGGCACCGACAACGTGCGCTGCCTGATTGCCTTGGCCAGCATCACGGGCCAGATTGGCCGGCCCGGCACTGGCTTGCACCCTTTGCGTGGACAAAACAACGTGCAGGGGGCCAGCGATGTGGGGCTGATCCCCATGATGTTTCCCAACTACCAACGGGTCAGCGACAAGTCGGCGCATGCTTGGTTTGAGCAATTCTGGGGCACCCCACTCGATGACCAACCGGGCTACACCGTGGTTGAAATCATGCACAAAGCCTTGGCCCCCGAGTCCGACCCTCACAAGGTGCGGGGCATGTACATCATGGGCGAGAACCCGGCCATGAGCGACCCCGATCTGCACCATGCGCGCCACGCATTGGCCAGCCTGCAGCACTTGGTGGTGCAAGACATTTTCTTGACCGAAACCGCTTGGCTGGCCGATGTGGTGTTGCCTGCCACGGCGTGGCCCGAAAAAACCGGCACGGTGAGCAACACCGACCGGACCGTGCAACTGGGACGCCAAGCGGTGTCGCCACCGGGCGATGCCCAACCTGATTTGTGGATCATTCAGCAAATCGCACAACGCATGGGGCTGAACTGGCAGTACGCCGGTGAGCATGAAGGCGTGGCCGCTGTCTACGAAGAAATGCGCCAAGCCATGGCCCCATCCATTGGGGGCATTGATTGGGCACGATTGAATGCCGGCTCTGTGACCTATCCGTGTGTGAGCGCCGAAGACCCGGGGCAACCCATCGTTTTCCATGACCAATTCCCGACCCGCGACGGCAGAGTCCAGTTGGTGCCGGTGGATGTGATTTCTGCGCACGAGCAACCCGACAGCGACTACCCCATGGTCTTGATCACCGGGCGGCAACTTGAGCATTGGCACACCGGCAGCATGACGCGCCGCGCCACGGTCTTGCACGCGTTGGAGCCTGCTGCGACCGCTTCGATGTGCGCCTCCGATATGGCCCGTCTGCAGCTGCAGCCGGGTCAGCGTATTCGTGTCGCTTCGCGCCGCGGTGCTGTCGAGCTGATGTTGCGGCAAGACGATGGCACGCCCGCTGGGACGGTGTTTATTCCGTTTGCTTTCGTCGAGGCCGCGGCCAACGAGCTCACCCATGCTGCCCTTGATCCGTTTGGCAAAATTCCAGAGTTCAAGTATTGCGCGGTGCGGGTTGAGGCGGCTCTCCCCGCTTGAAGTGGGTTGATGCCTTTCTCTCTCGCTTTAGCTGTGCGGGCATGGCAATAAACAAAACCAGTTTCAACGACAAGTGACGAGGCAAAGGTCGGGGCAATGGAAATGGCGATGATGATGGCGATAGCGATAGCGACAGCGATGGCAAAACAAGAACCCGCCAAGGTGCGGTATTCTTGCCTGCGCACGGTTTCTGCGTTGCCTCTACAGTGGCCGAAACCACCCTCAACGGCAGCCATTTTTTCAGTGGTCTACCGCTCCTCTTTTTTCAAAGGGTCTGCCCAACATGTCTTCTCGTCCACAAATTGATGTGGCAGTGCTGATGCGCCGTGAGGCGGTGCAGGGCCCGATGGCGCGTTGGCAACCTTGGCGTTGGGTGCTGGCCGATGTGGTGCCCCACGAAACTGGATTTGGGCTTGAGCCACGTTGTCTTCGGCAGGCTGAAAACGAATCGCTGTGGCTTTACCCCAGCGGGTCGGTGGTGCTTTTTGCCGACGATGCAGAAGGCTATTGGCTCAATGCCACTTCGCCCACGCCTTGCTATTTTGTGATGTGGCGTCTGATTGACAAAGAAGACGGCAGCGAGCCCACAGCGGTGCCCCAAGCGGTGAGTTTGAGTTACCACGATGCGGGCCGATGGCTGGACGCTCAAGAAACCGTTGAAACGGTTGCGGCACCTGCAGAGGTGGTGGACTGGATGATGGCGTTTGCCTCGCAGCACTTCGTGCCCGAAGAAAAAAAACGCCAACGCCCCCAGAGTTTTCAGCGCCTCACGGACCGCTTTGGGCAACCCGTTTCAGTGAGCACCGACAGCAAACGCAAAGGCGGCGGGAGGGGCGCATGAGCGACCATTTCTTCAGCCGATGGTCGCGTCGCAAGCAAGGCCTGGATACGCAAGAGCCTTCTGCCAAGCCATCCCCAGGTCAGCCGTCGTCAACGGCTGGAGTACCCCGTTCACTTGATGCGGCGAAGGGATTGCCCACCAACCCGCCACACACGAGCAAGTTGGGGCCGCAAGGCGGGCCTTCAGGACCTGCAGGTGGCGTGGGACGTGCCGCCGTTTCAGGGGCTGCGGTCCCTGTGGGCAACGCCGCCGACCCTGCTCTTGCGAGCCCAGAGCCCGTCCCCACTTTGGAAGACGTTGAGCGCTTGACGCCGGCCTCTGATTTTCAAAACTACATGCGGCAAGGCGTGCCGGGTGAGGTGCGCAACGCGGCCATGAAGAAGCTCTTCACCGACCCGCACTTCAACGTCATGGATGGCCTGGATATTTACATCGGGGACTACAACACCCCAGACCCTTTGCCCGCAGGCATGTTGCAAAAAATGGTGGGCGCTGAGTTGTTGAACTTGTTTCCTAAAACACAGGAAAACCCTGATCACAGGGCACCAGCCTCTGAACCGGCGGCATTTGTGGCAAAGTCCCCCAACTCGCAAGTCACACCGGACTTGCAGGCGGACACCACAGCCCAACATGACCACCCTGATTTGCAATTGCAACCAAACCATGCCCCTGCAAGCCCAGACACTGGGCCAAGCACTGGGTGAAAAATTAAACCTGCACACCAGCTTGTGTCGCCGTGAGGCGGGGCAGTTTCAGCAAGCCGTCAAAACAGGCGACACCGTAGTGGTGGCCTGCACCCAAGAAAAGCGTTTGTTCTCGGAGCTGGCGGAGCAAACCGAAGGCGCTGTGTCGCCCATCCGATTTGTCAACATTCGCGAAACAGGTGGCTGGGGCAAAGAGGCCGAACACGCCATGCCCAAAATGGCCGCTTTGTTGGCTGCCGCTCGGCTGCCCGAGCCCGAACCTGTGCCCACGGTCACTTACAAGAGCACGGGGCGCGTGCTCATCTTGGGCGCACTGGACGCTGCCGAGCGCGCCGCCAGCTTTTTGGCCGATGCCATGCAGATCACCATCTGGGCAGAAAACGCGGGCAGTTCTGGTGGTCTGCAAGAACGACGTTTTCCAGTGGTTGCCGGTCGACTGCAAAGTCTCAAAGGATATTTGGGCGCTTTCGACGTGTCATGGGAAGCCAATAACCCGATCGATCTTGACCTGTGCACCCGATGCAACGCCTGCGTTGCGGCATGCCCAGAGCAAGCCATTGGTTTGGACTACCAAGTCGACCTCTCGCTGTGCACAGCGCACCGCGATTGCGTCAAAGTGTGCGAAGCCGCAGGCGCGATTGATTTCACACGCGAAGCCCGTCAGCAAAACGATCGCTTTGATGTGGTGTTGGATTTGCGCAGTGACAAGTCAGCGCCCACCTTCCAACAACACGCCTTGCCGCAAGGCTATTTCCGTTGGAACGGACAAGACCTGCAGACCTTGCTGAAAGTGCGTGAGTTGGTCGGTGAGTTTGAAAAGCCGCGCTTTTTTGCCTACAAGCAAAAACTTTGCGCGCACAGCCGCAACGAGACCGTGGGCTGCCAAGCGTGTGTCGACATTTGTTCGGCCGAGGCCATCAGCTCAGACAAAAGTCGGCAACAAATCGTGGTCAATCCGAACCTGTGTGTGGGCTGCGGTGCGTGCACCACGGCATGCCCAACGGGGGCGCTGACCTACGCCTATCCCAGGCCAGCCGAGCAGGGCGCCAAAATTCGTGCCTTGTTAACGGCTTACCAAACGGCAGGTGGGCGAGATGCCGCCCTGTTGCTGCACAGCCAAGACAAAGGCCAAGCCTTGATCGACGAGCTGGGTCGGGGCGCACAACTGAAAGTCATGCAAGGTGTTCCGGCCAGGGTCATCCCCCTGGCTTTGTGGCACACGGCCAGCGTGGGTTTGGAGCTTTGGCTTTCTGCCGTGGCCTATGGCGCTCGCCAAGTGATGGTGTTGCTCACCGACGAAGAAGCGCCGCAATACCGCGCTGCGATGATGGAACAAATGGCGGTGGCCCAAAGTCTTCTGAATGGCCTCGGCTATGGCGGTGTGCATTTTCAGCTGATTGAGGCGAAAAACCCAACCGCGCTCGACGCCGATTTACAACGGCTGGCCAGCCGCAGCGTGAAGGCAGCGCTCATGTCCGAGGGGCCTGCACAGTCCGCGCGCCATGCGGTGCAAGCCGAAAAGCGCAGCAACCTCGAGTTGGTACTCGACCATTTGATGGCCCAGTCGCCTGTTATGCGGCAAGACGATCAGACCCGTCCCAAGGCCATCGACTTGCCCGCAGCCGGTTCGCCGTTGGGCACCATCATGGTCAATGGCGACAAGTGCACGCTGTGCATGAGCTGTGTCGGGGCGTGCCCGTCATCCGCCTTGCAAGACAACTCTTTGCAGCCTGAGATCCGGTTCATTGAGAAAAATTGCGTGCAATGTGGACTGTGTGCCAAAACTTGCCCTGAAGACGCGATCAGCTTGAAGCCGCGCTTGTCGTTGCTGTCAGAGCGAGTTCAACCGCGCGTGCTGCATGGCAGCCCGCCCTATGCCTGCATTCGTTGCAGTAAACCCTTTGGCACCTTGAAGGGTATCGAAACCATGTTGGGCCGCTTGGCAGGCCACAGCATGTTTCAGGGGCTTGCACTGGAGCGGCTCAAAATGTGCGGCGACTGCCGCGTGGTGGACATGTTCACCGACGAAAACCAGGTGCGCGTCCCGGGTGCCAACAAACCCTCTTAACCTCAATCATTTGTTGTCATGAGCTCAGAATTGAACCTGTCCGCCCACAGCCACGCCTTGGACGAAGAAACTGCGCGTGCAGAAGTCTATGGGCTGCTCTCACACCTGTTTTACCAAGCGCCCAGCGACGCTTGGCTGGCGCAATTGCAAGTCGCGGTGACCGAAGCCCCCGATGCCGGTGGTTTTTTGGAAGAGCCTTGGCGGGAATTGGTGGCCTGCGCCCGCAGTTTGAGCCAAACTCAAATTGCAGACGAGTTCAACACCTTGTTTGGTGGCGTCGGCAAGCCCGAGGTGTATCTGTTTGGCTCGCATTACCTGAGTGGTTTTTTGAACGAAAAACCCTTGGTGCGCCTGCGCGACGACTTGGCCGCTTTGGGCTTGGCCCGCAGCGAGGGCATGTCTGAAACCGAAGACCATGTGGCCTATGTTTTTGAGGTTATGCGCTTTTTGATCGCGGGTGACGATGTGGCCGTGTCCAATTTGACGCGTCAGCAGGCCTTTTTTACCCAACACGTTCAGCCCTGGGTGCCCACTCTCTGCCAAACCCTGATGAACCACCCCCGGGCCGTCTTCTATGCGCGTTTGTCGGCTTTCACAGAGGCCTTTGTCAGTGTCGAAGCGCAAGGTTTTGATTTGATCGCCTGAGTGAAATTATTTTCCTGTTGGGTTGAAAAAAAGACAGGCCGACCTCGGGTTTCCCCTTAGCCCGTTTTTTTTAGGGCCTCTCATAATGTGTGACTAAGCGGTAACTTTTTACGCTTACAAGTTCAACAACGACTGGAGACATCCATGACAGATCCCAAAACCCCCCGCCGTCGCAACCTACTTAAGGGTGCCGCCGTCGCCGCTGGTGCTATTTCTGCACCCATGATCGCCACGGCCCAAACCGGCCCGATCAACATGCGCTGGCAGAGCACTTGGCCCGCCAAGGACATCTTCCACGAATACGCCTTGGACTACGCCAAAAAAGTCAACGACATGACTGGTGGCGATCTGAAGATTGAAGTGTTGCCCGCTGGCGCTGTGGTGCCCGCATTTGGTTTGCTCGAAGCCGTGTCTAAAGGCACTTTGGACGGTGGCCACGGCGTGTTGGGTTACCACTACGGCAAGCAAAACGCTTTGGCCTTGTGGAACTCTGGCCCCGCCTTCGGCATGGACGCCAACATGATTTTGTCTTGGCACAAGTACGGCGGTGGCGCCGAGTTGTTGGCCAAGTTGTACGCCTCCATCGGCGGCAACGTGCAGTCTTTCTTGTACGGCCCCATGTCCACTCAGCCTCTGGGCTGGTTCAAGAAGCCAATCACCAAGTCGGCAGACTTCAAGGGCTTGAAGTTCCGTACCAACGGTTTGGCCATCGACTTGTTCACCGCCATGGGTGCGGCTGTGAACGCCTTGCCAGGCGGCGAAATTGTGCCTGCGATGGACCGCGGTTTGTTGGACGGCGCTGAGTTCAACAACGCCACATCTGACCGCATTTTGGGCTTCCCCGATGTCTCAAAGGTCTGCATGCTGCAAAGCTACCACCAGAGCGCCGAGACATTCGAGATCATGTTCAACAAGACCAAGTACGACGCACTGCCGGCCAAGCTCAAGGCCGTTATTGCTGGCGCCACTGAGGCTGCATCGGCTGACATGTCTTGGAAGGCCATCGACCGCTATTCCAAAGACTACATCGAGTTGCAGACCAAAGACAAAGTCAAGTTCTACAAGACCCCCGATGCCATCTTGCAAGAGCAGTTGAAGATCTGGACCGAAATCGTTCAGAAGAAGTCGGCTGAAAACCCCTTGTTCAAGGAAATCGTGGAATCCCAAAAAGCCTTCGCTGCTCGCGCTGTGAAGTGGGACCAAGACACCAACATCAGCCGTCGTATGGCTGTGAACCACTTCTTCGGCGCCAAAAAAGCCTGATGAATTGAATTGAGTGATCCCATCAGCCATCCGCTAACCCCGGATGGCTGATTTTTTTATGTGACCTGATATGCAAAAACTGTTGTTAACGATCGACAAGATCAGCACCTGGATAGGCCAGTTCTTCTCTTGGTTGATCGTGGCGCTCACGCTGATGATCTCGTGGGAGGTCTTTTCGCGTTATGTGCTGGATGCGCCCCACCCCTGGGCGTTTGATGTGATGAGCATGATGTATGGCTCACTGTTCATGATGGCAGGTGCCTACACCTTGTCCAAGAACGGCCATGTGCGGGGCGATGTGCTGTACGGCTTCTTTCCGCCGCGCTTGCAAGCGTGGCTCGATCTGGTGCTTTACATCTTGTTTTTTATTCCAGGCGTGGTTGCTTTGGCTTACGCGGGCTACGGTTTTGCCGCCGAGTCTTGGGCCATCAATGAGCACTCCAACGTCACGGCCAACGGCCCACCGGTGTACCCCTTCAAAACCATTTTGCCGATTGCCGGCGCGTTTTTGTTGGCGCAAGGTTTGGTGGAAATCGTGCGCTGCATTGTTTGCATCAAGCAAGGCGAATGGCCTAAGCGTGGCGATGACGTGGACGAAGTCGATGTCGAAAAACTCAAAGAAATGGTCAACGTGAAAGACGAAGACATTGCCAAATTGGGCGAGCTGGCAACTGCCAAGGGAACACAAAAATGAAAAAAGAAGTCTGGTTTGGCCTGACGATCATGGCCTTGGTCGTGTTGTCGGCCTTTATTTTGTTGCCATCGCCTGCTGAAATGACCAACGGTCATCTGGGCCTGCTCATGTTGGCGTTGGTGGTGGTGGCGATCATGTTGGGCTTCCCAACCGCTTTCACCTTGATGGGCATGGGGATGATCTTCGCGTGGATTGCCTATCGCAGTCAAAACCCCGATTTGGCGGTTCAACAAACCTTGGACCTGATGGTTCAACGCGCCTATTCGGTCATGTCCAACGATGTGCTGATTTCTATCCCCTTGTTTGTGTTCATGGGGTATTTGATTGAGCGCGCCAACCTGATCGAAAAACTGTTCAAAAGCATGCACTTGGCGATGGCCCGTGTGCCGGGCTCTTTGGCGGTGGCGACCATCGTGACGTGCGCTATTTTTGCGACAGCCACAGGCATTGTGGGCGCGGTGGTCACGTTGATGGGCTTGTTGGCTCTGCCGGCCATGTTGCGTGCCGGTTACAGCGTTCAGCTGTCGGCGGGTGCCATCACAGCAGGTGGTTGCTTGGGTATCTTGATCCCACCCTCGGTCATGTTGATCGTGTACGGCGCCACTGCCGGTGTGTCGGTCGTCAAGCTCTACGCGGGTGCGTTTTTCCCCGGCATCATGCTGGCCACTTTGTATGTGCTTTACGTGGTCATTCTGGCTAAGCTCAAGCCCAATTTGGCCCCTCCCATGTCGGCTGAAGACCGTGTGGTGCCATTGCCGGCTTTTGCCGAAGTGGTCTCCAAAGAAGTCAGCAGCACCGTTTTGAGCGGGTTGATCGGTGCCATCAAAGGCAAGCGCAATGCGGCTGTTCCCATGCGTGACTTGCTCAACCATTTGGCCATTGCCTTGTTGCCCGCTTTGGCGGTCGCCCTCATCATGGGCACCATTTACATGAAGATCACTGCGCCATTGCCGCCAGCGGTGGTTGAGGGCGTGGTCGCCATGGGTGGCGACTTGGCAGACTCGGCTGCAGAAGCTGAAGAAGAAGTCGAAGAGGGCGGCTTAGCAGCACCTCCAGCTGAAGACGCGCCCGCCGCCGGCGCTGCCACGGCTGACAAAGCCGCTGCCGATAAAGCGCCTGCCGAGTTGGGCAATGCTGCCGCAGCACCTGCTGAAGCGGCTGCCAAAGAAGCTGCGGCCTCGCCAGCGCCTGCATCTGCGGCTGCCGAATCGGCTGTTGAAGAAGGCGAGCGTCAGCCAGCGCCGATGTCATTTTGGATTGGCTTGGCCAGTTGCGCTGTGGCTCTGGCCATCTTTTACGCCTACTTCAGCTTTGTCCGACTTGAAATTTTCAAGATGCTGTTGGGGTCTTTCTTCCCGTTGGCCTTGATGATTTTGGCGGTGCTGGGCACCATCGTGTTTGGTTTGGCCACACCGACCGAGGCCGCGGCCATGGGCTCTTTGGGCGGCTTGTTGTTGGCAGCAGCCTACCGACGGTTGAACTACGTGGTGCTGCGCGAGTCGGTTTACTTGACCGCTAAAACCAGTGCCATGGTGTGCTGGTTGTTTGTGGGTTCCAGCATTTTCTCGGCGGCTTTTGCTTTGCTGGGTGGCCAAGAGATCATCAACAATTGGGTGTTGGGCATGGACCTGACCCCGGTGCAGTTCATGATCTTGGCGCAAGTGGTGATTTTCTTGCTGGGTTGGCCGCTCGAGTGGACCGAGATCATCGTGATTTTCATGCCGATCTTTATCCCCTTGTTGCCCCACTTCGGCATTGACCCCTTGTTCTTCGGCTTGTTGGTGGCCTTGAACCTGCAAACCGCTTTCTTGAGCCCACCTGTGGCCATGGCAGCGTTTTATCTGAAAGGCGTCAGCCCACCGCATGTCACGCTGAACCAGATTTTTGCGGGCATGCTGCCTTTCATGGCGATTCAGGTCTTCGCGATCGTGTTGTTGTACATGTTCCCGGCCATCGGCATGTGGTTGCCCGAAGTGCTGTACAAGTAACGCAGCAGTTCAAACCGGGCGCGATGTGCAATGCGCGCGTTCAGGTTTTGAATCGATTTTTGAAGTGTCTTGGGCTCACCAACAGCCCAAGACACCAACCGAAGTTAGGGTAATTACTTTGGTCTGAAAGCGGCATAACGCTTACATTCACATATGAACGAATTTGCCTAACTTCAGGCCCATTTGTGAATCATTCTCTGGAGTCCATGATGTCTTCCAAAACTTCCACTTTGTCTCGCCGAGGCTTGTTTTCTGGTGCTGCTACTGTGGGGGCCGTGGCTGCCGTCACTGCAGTGCTTCCCGGCGTTGTCAAGTCACCCGCCCCAGTGGCTGCAGCCTTGCCCAAGCCCACACGAGGTGGCGGCTACACCCTGAGCGAGCACGTTCAGCAGTACTACAAGACCACCCGCGTCTGATTCGGGTGCTGCCCGCTTTCTGACCCCTTTCGCGTTGTCCCACTTTCCCTTTTCCCCAACTGGAGTCCTCCATGTTGCTGACCAAAAAACAAACTGACACCGCGGGTGTCGCCTCTTCGCCCTTCATTCACAGCCTGCGCCGTGGTTTGTCGCAGGCTTTGCCCACACTCGATCGACGCAGCTTCTTGCGCCGCTCCGGTTTGGGGGTGGGCGTGGGCTTGGCCGCATCACAACTGAGCTTGGTGCAAAAGGCGCAGGCAGCCACTGGCGCTTCCATCGTGGGGGCTGGCAAGGTCGAAGTCAAACGCACCATTTGCACGCATTGCTCGGTGGGTTGTGCCGTAGACGCCGTGGTCGAAAACGGCGTCTGGGTCCGTCAAGAAGCGGTGTTTGATTCACCCATCAACTTGGGCGCGCATTGCGCCAAAGGGGCTGCGCTGCGCGAGCACGGGCACGGTGAGTTCCGTTTGCGTTACCCCATGAAACTGGTCAACGGCAAATACGAGCGCATCAGTTGGGACACCGCGCTGACCGAAATCAGCGCCAAGATGTTGGAGTTGCGCAAAGCCAGTGGCCCCGACAGCATCTACTACGTGGGCTCGTCTAAGCACAACAACGAGCAAGCCTATTTGCTGCGCAAATTTGTCAGCTTCTGGGGCACCAACAATTGCGACCACCAGGCCCGCATTTGCCACTCGACCACGGTGGCGGGTGTCGCCAACACCTGGGGTTATGGCGCCATGACCAACTCGTACAACGACATGCAAAACAGCAAGGTCGCTTTGTACATTGGCTCCAACGCGGCCGAAGCCCACCCCGTCTCCATGCTGCACATGCTGCACGCCAAGGAAAACGGCTGCAAGATGATCGTGGTGGACCCCCGCTTCACACGCACCGCGGCCAAAGCCGACGAGTTTGTGCGCATTCGCTCGGGCACCGACATTCCTTTCCTGTTTGGTGTGCTGTACCACATCTTCAAAAACGGCTGGGAAGACAAAAAGTACATCAACGACCGTGTCTACGGCATGGACGCCATCAAGACCGAAGTGTTGGCCAAGTGGACCCCCGATAAGGTGGAAGAGGCCTGCGGCGTGAAAGAAGCGCAAGTCTTCAAGATCGCCAAGATGCTGCACGAGAACAACCCTGGCACCATTGTTTGGTGCATGGGCCAAACCCAACACACCATCGGCAACGCCATCGTGCGGGCTTCGTGCATCTTGCAATTGGCTTTGGGCAATGTCGGCAAGACCGGCGGCGGCACCAACATTTTCCGTGGCCACGACAACGTGCAAGGCGCCACCGACGTGGGCCCCAACCCCGACTCACTGCCCGGCTATTACGGTTTGGCCGAAGGTTCTTGGAAGCATTTCGCCAAGACTTGGGACGTGGACTTTGAGTGGATCAAAAAGCAATTTTCCAGCCCCGCCATGATGGGCAAAAACGGCATCACAGTGTCGCGCTGGATCGACGGTGTTTTGGAGAACAACGAGTTGATCGACCAAGACAGCAATTTGCGCGGTGTGTTTTATTGGGGTCACGCGCCCAACTCACAAACCCGTGGCCTTGACATGAAGCGCGCCATGGACAAGTTGGATCTGTTGGTGGTCGTTGATCCTTACCCATCGGCCACTGCCGCCATGGCCGCCATGCCTGGCAAGGCCGAAGACCTGAATCCCAATCGGGCTGTTTATTTGCTGCCAGCCGCCACCCAGTTCGAAACCAGTGGTTCTTGCACCGCATCAAACCGGTCGATCCAGTGGCGCGAAAAAGTGATTGAGCCGCTGTGGGAAAGCCGCAGTGACCACATGATCATGCACCAGCTGGCTGAGAAATTGGGCTTTGCCAAAGAGTTGTCCAAGAACTACAAAATGCAGAAGGTCAATGGCATGGACGAGCCTGTGCCCGAGGACATCCTGCGTGAAATCAACAAGTGTGTCTGGACCATTGGCTACACCGGCCAAAGCCCCGAGCGCCTGAAGGCCCACATGAAGAACATGAATGTGTTCGATGTGAAAACCCTCAAGGCCAAGGGCGGCAAAGACAAAGAAACCGGCTACGACTTCACGGGTGATTACTTCGGCTTGCCTTGGCCTTGCTATGGCACGCCCGAACTCAAGCACCCCGGTTCGCCCAATTTGTATGACACCTCCAAACACGTCATGGAAGGTGGCGGCAACTTCCGCGCCAACTTTGGTGTGGAGCGCGAAGGCAAATCGCTTTTGGCCGAAGACGGATCGCACTCTTTGGGCGCCGACATCACCACCGGCTACCCCGAGTTGGACCACATCTTGTTGAAAAAGCTGGGCTGGTGGGACGAGTTGACCGATGCCGAGAAAACCGCGGCTGAAGGCAAGAATTGGAAGACCGATTCATCTGGCGGCATGATCCGCGTGTTCATGAAGGGCCACGGCTGCCACCCCTTTGGCAATGCCAAAGCCCGGGCTGTGGTGTGGAACTTCCCCGACCCGATTCCGCAGCACCGCGAGCCGCTGTATGGCACCCGTCCAGACATGATGGCCAAGTACCCCACACACGACGACCGCAAAGCCTTCTGGCGTTTGCCCACGTTGTACAAGACGGTGCAAGAGAAAAACATCGCCAACAAAGTGCACGAAAAGTACCCCCTCATCTTGACCTCGGGCCGCTTGGTCGAATACGAGGGCGGTGGCGAAGAAACACGCTCCAACCCCTGGTTGGCCGAGTTGCAACAAGAGGCCTATGTCGAGATCAACCCCAAGACAGCCGCTGACCGAGGCATCCGAAACGGTGACCGTGTCTGGTTGTTGGGCGCGACAGGAGCCCGCTTGAATGTGCAAGCCATGGTGACTGAGCGTGTGGACGCCGATACGGTGTGGATGCCCTTCCACTTCTCAGGCCGCTGGCAAGGTGCTGACATGTTGGCGTATTACCCCAAAGGGGCAGCGCCTGTTGTGCGGGGTGAGGCGGTCAACACGGCCACCACCTATGGCTATGACAGCGTCACCATGATGCAAGAGTCGAAGACCACCGTCTGCAATATCGAAAAAGCCTAAGCGCTTCAGGAGACTACGATGGCACGAATGAAATTCATCTGTGATGCAGAGCGCTGCATCGAATGCAACGGCTGCGTCACGGCTTGCAAAAACGAACACGAAGTTCCGTGGGGCGTGAACCGCCGCCGTGTGGTCACTCTGAACGATGGTGTTCCCGGAGAAAAGTCCATTTCGGTGGCTTGCATGCATTGCTCTGATGCACCTTGCATGGCCGTGTGCCCCGTCAACTGTTTTTACAAAACAGAAGAAGGCGTGGTGTTGCACGACAAGGACATCTGCATTGGATGCGGTTATTGCTCTTACGCCTGCCCGTTTGGCGCACCGCAATTTCCATCCAACGGCACATTTGGTGTGCGCGGCAAGATGGACAAATGCACCTTCTGCGCCGGTGGACCTGAAGAACACGGCAGCCAAGCCGAGTTTGACAAATATGGCCGCAACCGTTTGGCTGAAGGCAAGCTGCCGGCTTGTGCTGAGATGTGCTCAACCAAAGCGCTTTTGGCCGGAGATGGCGATGTCATCACCGATATCTTGCGCGGCCGTGTGATTCAGCGCGGTAAGGGTGCCGAGGTGTGGGGTTGGGGCACGGCTTACGGTAACCAAGCCAAACAAGGAGCCTGAGCATGAAAGCCGTTTTCATCATTTGCAGCACCTTCATGCTGATGGCTTGTGGCGAACAGCTGCAAGACACTGCCGGCATTCGAACCGACAAACCACCTCAAGCCGGCACCGGTGTCGCTGCCTTCACAGCCCCTGGCTGGCAAGCGGGTGACAAAGCGGGTTGGGCCAACCACCTGCAGGCCCGTGCCACTTACGGCATGAACGATCACGTCCGTGCGCCTAAGTGAGCACAAAGGAGAAGTTCATGCGTCACTTCTTTCTGACTCTAGGGCTTGCTTTGGCGGCTTTGGGCGCTGTCGCCCAAACGCAGGCGCCTGCTGCCGCACCATCTGCGGCACCAGCGGCGGCTAATGCGCCCGCGTCGACACAGGCTGACAACAATTTGGGTGTCAAAAGCGCCAATATTTTTCAGTTGTCGCCCAGCGCCGATGCAGACCCCAAATACAAAGACCAGTCCAACGCCGAGCGTGCACAGGTGCAACCTGGCAACAATGCGCCCATGTGGCGTGCCGTGGGGCAGGGGGTCAATGGCTACATCAGCTTGCCTCAAAGCCAGGCCCCTGAAGCCGGCAACCTGATCCAGCCTTTTGTGCAATACCCCGGCTCGCGCTTGGCCTCGGCCGGTGAGTCATGGCGTCAGGTGCGCAACAACATCATCATTCCTTATGGTGCAGCGTTGTTGCTGATTGCATTGGGTGCGGTGGCTTTGTTTTATTTTGGCAAAGGCACGATCGAATTGCATGGCCAAGAAACCGGTCGCAAGATCGAGCGTTTCACCCCGTTTGAGCGTTCTGCCCACTGGGCCAATGCCATCGCATTTTGTTCACTGGCCATCTCTGGCGTGGTCATGGCCTATGGCAAATATTTCTTGCTGCCTATCATGGGGGCAACCCTCTTTGGCTGGTTGTCCTATGCGCTCAAAAACGTGCACAACTTTGCGGGACCCTTGTTTGCCGTGTCCTTGGTGGTGGTGTTCGTGACCTTCCTCAAAGACAATATGCCCAGCAAAGAAGACTGGACTTGGCTCATCAAAGGCGGCGGTTTGTTTTCGGGCACCGAAGTGCCCTCGCACCGATTCAATGCGGGCGAAAAAGTGGTTTTCTGGGCCGGTGTGCTGTTCCTCGGTTTCATCGTGGTGGCCTCGGGCTTGGTGCTCGACAAACTGGTGCCCGGCCTCATTTATGAGCGCAGCACCATGCAAATAGCCAACATGATTCATGGCGTGGCGACCTTGTTCATGATGGCCATGTTCATTGGACACATCTACATGGGCACCGTGGGCATGCGGGGTGCCTACAAGGCCATGCGCGAAGGTTATGTGGACGAAACTTGGGCCAAAGAGCACCATGAGCTGTGGTACGACGATGTCAAATCCGGCAAGATTCCGGCCCAACGTTCTGTCCCCACCGCCGCTGCAAACCCAGCTTCAGCGGCAACAACGGCCTCGGTTTGAGCCAGGAGAACACCATGAAAAAATACCTGCTTGTCTTGTCCGCATTGAGCATCAGCTTGGGTGCTGCAGCCAAGTTGCCCCCACTCAGTGACGAGGCCAAAGCCAAAGCTGCAGAGGCCGCAGCCAAAACGGCGCACGGCAACAAAGTGGCTGATTTTCAGTTGTGCAAGTCACGCGAAAAAGTGGCTGCCCACTATTACAAAACCCAGGGCAAGGGCAAACCAGCGCCCACTGCGACACCCGCGTGTGTAGACCCCGGTGCCTACAAGCCGGCCGAGCAAACGGCCGCTGCTCCTGCAGCGCCCGCTGCCCCCGCGGCCGCGGCACCAGCGGCTGCAAAGCCTGCAGCAGTTCCGGCTAAAAAAGGTTAACCAAACGATCGCCTAAAAAAAATCCCCCGTCGGTTTCGGCGGGGGATTTTTTTGCGCTAGGCTCAAGCCATGTCCACCGTTCTGAATGCCAGCGTGACTTCATCGACACCGCAAAAACCCTCCATCACCCAAGCGCAAGTTCCATTGACTCGCGCAATAGAGGTGCGTAACGAGTTTGGTGACATCTCGGAGTCCCACATTCCTGCTGAGCGGGCGCTCATCATTTATTTGGACAAAAAAGAGTTGGTGACCCTGATGACGCTCGGCGCTAAGCCTGAATGGCTGGTGTTGGGTTTCTTGCGCAACCAACGCTTGATCAACTCGGTGGACCAAATCGAGTCCATCACCGTTGACTGGACCATTGGCGAGGGCGAGTTGGGTGAGCCGGGTGTGGCCGCAGTCAAAACGCGCGCCAATGCCCAAGTGGTGGTGCAACGCAGTGCAGACCGGGTCGTCACCACAGGGTGTGGCCAGGGCAGTGTGTTTGGTGATCTGATGGCTCACTTGGACGACATCGAGTTGCCACCAGCCCAAGTGACACAAGCCCAAATTTATGGCTTGGTGAATGCCATTCGTTTGCAAGAAACCACCTACAAATCATCGGGCTCGGTACATGGTTGCGCCTTGTTTCAAGGCGACCAAATGCTCATGTTTGTGGAAGATGTGGGCCGACACAACGCAGTTGACACGATTGCCGGTTGGATGTGGATGAACGACATCAGCGGGCATGACAAAGTGTTCTACACCACGGGTCGTTTGACCAGCGAGATGGTCATCAAGTCCGCGCAGATGGGTGTGCCGGTGGTGGTGTCTCGCAGTGGCATCACCCAAATGGGTCTGGATGTCGCGCAACGACTGGGCCTGTGCACCCTGGGTCGCGCAACCAACAAACGGTTTTTGTGTTTCAGTGGCGCGCAGCGACTGGTCTGGCAGCCCGAATTGGCCGCAGTTTAAGCAAGACACCGGCCTCAGCAACAAAGGCTCTTTCCGGCCGCCATCAACATTAGCCTTGCAGGGCATATGATCCAGTGCCTCTCCGCATTCGCCTTGCCTGTCGCCGTAAATTGATTGTGCGGTAAGGTTACGGCATGAACCAACAAGGATGGATGCACGGCCTGCGACTGGGTGGCCGAAATTTGTGGCGAGACTTGCGTGCAGGTGATTTGCGCTTGCTCATGCTCTCGGTGGCTTTGGCCGTGGCGGCGTTGACCGCCGTGGGGTTTTTGGCCGATCGCATGCAGTCGGGCTTGTGGCGCGATGCCCGTCAACTGCTGGGCGGTGATGCGGTGGTGGTGAGCGATCAAAACACCCCGCCGGCTTTCGTGCAAAAGGCCCAGCAGTTGGGCTTGCAGACCAACACCAATGTGTCTTTTCCGACCATGGGCAGGTCTGCTGCAGAGCAAGGCGCAGCCAGTCGACTGGTGGCGCTCAAAGCGGTAGAGCCTGGCTACCCCCTGAGAGGTCAGTTACAGATCGCGCCCATGACAGACACACCTGCAGCTGCCAGCGCTTCTGCCCCTAAAAAATCTTCAGCCATCCCGCCTGCCGGTGAAGTGTGGGTCGACCCGGCTTTGTTGGACAACCTCAATTTGCAAGTGGGCCAGATGTTGGGCTTGGGCGAGCGCTATTTCCGCATCAGCGCCGTTATTGCGAGAGAGCCCGACCGAGGGGCCGGTTTCATGACCTTTGCCCCCCGCGTCATGATGAATGCCGCCGATTTGGCTTCGACCGGCTTGGTGCAACCCGCCAGCCGGGTGACTTGGCGCATGGCCGTGGCCGGAGATGCGGTGGCCACCGAGCGTTTTTTGCAATGGGCCAAGTCTGAGGTGGAGCTGCCCCAAGTCCGGGGTGTGCAAATTGAGTCATTGGAAAGTGGCCGCCCAGAAATGCGTCAGACCCTCGACCGGGCCTCACAATTTTTGAACTTGGTCGCTTTGTTGGCGGCATTGCTGTGTGCAGTGGCCGTGGCGTTGGCTGCCCGCAGTTTTGCCGAGCGCCATTTGGACAGCTGTGCACTGTTGCGCGTCTTGGGGCAAAGCCAACGCACGCTCACGCTGAGTTATGGGGTTGAGTTTTTGGGTGCAGGTGTGTTGGCCAGTGCCGTGGGCGTGTGTGTGGGCTACGCCGTGCATTGGGGCTTTGTGTTTTTGCTCGCGGGTTTGGTGGACGCGCAACTGCCCTCGGCCACCTTGCAGCCTGCATTGATGGGCATGGCCATGGGCTTGACTTTGCTGATTGCGTTTGGCCTGCCACCGGTCCTGCAACTGGCGCAAGTGCCGCCTTTGCGCGTGATTCGACGCGATTTAGGCAGCCTGCAGGTGCGCTCGGGGGTGGTGTTGGCGATGGGTTTGCTGGGCTTTGCCCTGACGCTGGTCATGGTCAGCCGCAACCTGACTTTGGGCTTGATCACGGTGGGTGGTTTTGCCATTGCGCTGTTGGTGTTTGCTGGCCTTGCGGCCGTCGCCTTGTGGCTTTTGCGGCGCACCGTGCCTAGCGAAAAAGCCCCCAGTTGGTTGCGCTTGGCCACGCGCCAAGTGGCGGCGCGGCCGGTGTTTGCGGTGGTGCAAGTCAGTGCTTTGTCGGTTGGGCTGCTGGCCTTGGCCCTGTTGGTGTTGTTGCGCACCGACTTGATCGCCAGTTGGCGGCAGGCGACGCCGGCCAGTGCGCCCGATCGGTTTGTCATCAATGTGCAGCCTGAACAGGCGGCCGATTTCCTGAGCAATCTCAAGCAAGCCGGAGTGCAGTCGCCCGATTGGTTCCCCATGATTCGGGGGCGTTTGGTGGCCATCAATGGCCGTGAAGTGGGGCCTTCAGACTTTGAGGCCGACCGCGCCAAGCGCCTGATTGACCGAGAAATCAACCTGTCGCATTCGGCCATCTTGCCCGCTCACAACCCACTCACAGCCGGGCAATGGGTAGCCGAAGAGGCCGATGGTGTGAGTGTGGAGCAAGGCATTGCCGACACCTTGGGCCTCAAATTGGGAGACCAACTGCGCTTTGACATTGCAGGGCAGCCCCGGGAAGCACGTATCACCAGTTTGCGCAAAGTGGATTGGACATCGATGCGGGCCAATTTCTTCATGATGTTCCCGGTCTCGCAAATGCCGGATTTCCCCATGACCTACATGGCCGCCTTCCGCTCGCCACCCGGCGGGGCAGGGTTTGACAATGCGTTGGTCAACCAGTTCCCCAACATCACCAGTGTGGACATGCGCAGCACTTTGGCGCAAGTGCAACGTGTCATGGACCAAGTGATTCGCGCGGTTGAATATTTGTTTGCATTCACCTTGGCCGCTGGTTTGATGGTTCTTTTGGCCGCCGTGGGCGCGAGTCGCCAAGCCCGTGAACGCGAATACGCCATCATGCGGGCCCTTGGGGCAGGGCGCGGTTTGCTGGCGCAAGTGCAGCGCGCCGAGTTGTTGGGGTTGGGCTGGTTGGCGGGCTTCATGGCCAGCAGCATGGCGCTGGTGGTGGGCTGGGCGCTGGCTCGGTTTGCCTTCGAGTTTGCTTGGCAACCACCGTTGTGGGCACCACTGGCGGGTGGCGTCTTGGGTGCCGTGTTGGCTTGGACTGCGGGCAGTTTGAGTTTGTCGGGCGTGCTGCGACAACCGGTCATGCAAACTTTGCGGCAAGCGGCAGAATAATTGAGTGCTCTTGCGATTGATTTACGACCCACATGACTGCCGAAAACAAAGCCCCTTTTGACACCCCGTTTGCATGGATGGGCGGCGAGACCCAAGTGCGTGCCTTGGTCGATCGGTTTTATGACTTGATGGACCTGGAGCCTGGCTACCAAGCATTGCGAGACGCGCATGGCAGCACCTTGCAAGACGCCCGCGACAAACTGTTTTGGTTTTTATGCGGCTGGTTGGGGGGCCCTGAGCATTACACCGAGCGCTTTGGGCATCCGCGCTTGCGCATGCGCCATATGCCTTTCTCGATTGGTTCATTGGAGCGAGACCAGTGGTTGGCGTGCATGGACCAAGCCATGCAAGAAACGCAAGTCGATTCGGTGTTGCGTGAGCGCTTGAACGAGAGTTTCTTCAAAACCGCCGATTGGATGCGCAACCGAGGTGTTTAAGAGGGTTTGTGGGTGATCACATGTGCCCACCTCAAGCCCTGCGAACCAAGACCCTGCTGCTGAGTCTGGTCTGAACTTTTGTGGCACGATTCGCGGGTGAAAATCAATTCCCTGCAAGACCTCAAAAAGGTCCAGAAAAAACTGGCCGAAGCGCACGCACAAGCGCAAGCTGTTGAGGCCGCGCGTGTCGCTGCTGAGCGCCAGCGCGAAGCCGAGGCCAACCTGTTTTCAAGAGCGGTTGGGGCCGTTCAGCGCATGCCGCATCACGGTCAAACTCAATTGCTTGTGCCAGCGCCCGCGCCTTTGGCTGTGCAACGGCAAAAAGACGAAGAAGCGGTGTTGCGCGATGCGCTCAGTGACGACTTTGATGTCAGCACGCTGTTGGACACCGATGACGCATTGAGTTTTCGGCGACCCGGCATTGGAATCGATGTCACCCAAAAACTGCGCAAAGGCGGCTGGTCGATTCAAGGAGAAATTGACCTGCATGGCTTGCGTACCGACGAAGCCCGCGTGGCCTTGGCCGAATTCATTCGGCTGGCCCACCGACAAGGGTTGCGCTGCTTGCGCGTGGTGCATGGCAAAGGCTTGGGTTCGCCCGGAAAAACTTCGGTGCTCAAACCCAAAGTGCACAGTTGGCTGATTCAAAAAAACCAAGTCATGGCTTTTGTGCAGGCCAAACCCGCCGAGGGTGGGGCGGGGGCATTGCTGGTGTTGCTCAGCCCCTCAGCCTAAGCGCTGCCCCCTGCCCCCTGCCCCCTGCCCATTTCATTGCAAGCTGCGCGGCTTCAAGCCGACTTGAATCCAGCGGCAATCGCGTGCATTTGGGTGGCCGTCAGGCGGTTGCCATGTTGGCTGACCACTGCCGCAGCCGTGCGGTTGGCCAAAGCCGCCGCTTGTGCCGGGCTGAAGCCGTGGGTAATGCCATACAAAAATGTGCCCGCAAACATGTCGCCAGCGCCATTGGTGTCGACTGCTTGGGTGGGCACGGCAGACACATCGGTGCGGTGGTTGCCCTGCAGCACGATGCAGCCTTTGGCGCCGCGTGTCAGACAAACGGTTTTGGCCAAGGGCGACAACTGCGCCAAGATGGCCTCTAGGTTGGTGCTGCCGCACCAGGTTTGCGCCTCTTCTTCGTTGGCAAACAGGTAATCCAATCCGTTGCCCAGCATGGCTTCAAGCCCGGCTTTGCAAAAATTGATCATGCTCACATCGCTCAAGGTCAAGGCGGTCGCCACTTGGTGATCGATGGCGATTTGGCGGCCTTTGACCGCAGCTTCTAGGCCGGTTGGCGATGCGGCCAAATAGCCTTCCATGTAATAGATTTTCGATTTGGCAATCTCCTGCGGGTGCAGGGCGCTGGCGTCCAGCTGCGACGTGGCACCCAAAAATGTGCACATGCTGCGCTCGGCATCGGGCGTGACCAACACCATGCAACTGCCGGTTTGGCCTTCGCTGGGGCGGGTGTGCGTCAGGTTGGTGGCCACTTTGTTGGCCAGCAGGTCTTGCATGTAAAAAGCGCCCAACTCGTCGTCGGCCACGCGGCACGAGTAAAACGCTTGGCCACCCAATTGGGCCAGCGCCACCACCGTGTTGCCTGCAGAGCCACCCCCGGTGCGGCGTGCATGCAAACCTTGCACATGGGTCAGCAACTCTGCGCGCTGCGGGGTGTCAATCAGCGTCATGTGCCCTTTGCTCACGCCCATGGTGTTCAGCAATTCGTCGGAGACTTCGTATTCGGTATCGACCAAGGCGTTGCCAATGGCGTAGAGGTGGTAGTGGGACATGGTCGTTAAAAGATGAGCAAAACACCGAGTTTAGCGGTGCTCACAGCAACCCTTGCTCGGCCATCGACAACGCTTGTCCTTGCCCCACGATGATGTGGTCGAGCACACGCACATCCACCAGCGCCAGAGCAGCCTTCAAGGTTTGGGTCAAGTGCTCGTCGGCCCGGCTTGGTTGCACCGAACCACTCGGGTGGTTGTGGCTAAACACCACCGCTGCCGATTGGTGGTGCAGGGCGCGCATGACCACTTCGCGCGGGTAAACACTGGTCTGACTCAGGGTGCCACGAAACAGCTCTTCGGTGGCCAGCAAGCGGTTTTGGTTGTCCAAAAAAAGCACGGCAAACACTTCGTGGTTTTTGTGCGCCAGTTGCAACTGCAAATAGTTTTTGATCGCGCCTGGCGTGTGAAACACCTCGCGCTGTTGCAACTGTTGGCCCAAGGCGCGGCGTGCCAACTCGAACACGGCCAACAGCTCGGCCTGTTTGGCGGGCCCCAGCCCCTTGGTCAATTTGAGTGACTGGGCCGAGGCCTGCAGCAAACCCGCCACGCCGTTGGGGGCCAGCAGTTCAGCGGACAGTTGAAAGACGTTTTTGCCCGCCATGCCGGTGCGCAGCACAATGGCCAGCAGCTCGACATCGCTCAGGGCCTGGGGGCCTCGGGCCAACAATTTTTCGCGCGGGCGCGCGTCAGCCGGCAAGTCCTTGATGCTCATTTCTTGCCCCTCCCCGGAGCCGCCGTTGGTCCGATTTATCCCTGTTGTGGGATGGGTCGGCCGGGCTTTTTACAATAGTGCCTTCTTTATGCCAGTTTGGCTGCCTGTGCGGCACTCCCAAAACCCTTATGACCATCGTCCAACCCGGTTCTTTTTTGACGCTCCACTACCGCCTGGCAGGGCCGCAGGGGGACATCATCAACACCTTCAACGAAAAGCCGGCAACGCTGTCGTTGGGTTCGGGCACTTTGTCGCCGGCGGTGGAGCAGCGCTTGCTGGGGCTGAGCGAAGGCACCCGGGTGGTCATGGAGATTCCGGCCGGCGAGGCCTTTGGTGACCATATTGCGGACATGCAGCAATGGGTGGCTCGTAAACTGTTGAACGAGCTGGGTGACCCCACCGAAAAATATGCTGCGGGTGATGTGGTGCAGTTCCCCACCCCCGATGGACTGGGATCGTATGCCGGCACTGTGCTTGAGGTAGGCGAAGCCGGCGCGGTGTTGTTTGACTTTAACCACCCTCTGGCCGGCCAGCCCGTGACCTTTGAGGTTGAACTGATCGGGGTGTTGTGATGAGTGAAATTTTGTTAGCCGAACCCCGCGGTTTTTGTGCCGGGGTGGACCGCGCGATTGACATTGTGGAACACGCCTTGGCCAAGTTTGGTCGGCCCATTTATGTGCGCCACGAAATTGTGCACAACACCTATGTGGTGAATGACCTGAAAGAAAAGGGCGCCATTTTTATTGAAGAACTGTCTGACGTGCCGCCGGGCGCAACCTTGATTTTTAGTGCGCACGGCGTGAGCCGCGCCATCCAAAACGAAGCCGAAGAGCGCGGGTTTCGCATTTTTGACGCCACCTGCCCCTTGGTCTCGAAAGTGCATGTGGAGTTGGCCAAGCTGCACAAAGAGGGCTACGAATTCATCATGATCGGGCACAAAGGCCACCCCGAAGTGGAGGGCACCATGGGCCAGCTCGACAGTGGCATTCACTTGGTTGAAGACGTGGCCGACGTGGCCAAAGTGCAACCCAGACAAACTGAATTGTTGGCGGTGGTGACGCAAACCACGCTCAGCGTTGACGACGCGGCCGAAATTGCCGCAGCCGTCAAAGCCCGTTTTCCACAAGTGCGCGAGCCCAAGCAACAGGACATTTGTTACGCCACACAAAATCGACAAGATGCCGTCAAGCTCATGAGCCCCCAAGTCGACGTGGTGATTGTGGTGGGCAGCCCCACCAGCAGCAACAGCAACCGTTTGCGCGAGCTGGCCGACCGATTGGGCGTTGCCGCCTACATGGTGGACTGCGCGGCCGACCTCAACCCGGCCTGGTTAGACAACGCCCAAAAAGTCGGCTTGACCGCCGGCGCATCTGCCCCTGATGTGCTGGTGCAAGAAGTGATTGCTCGCCTGCGCACGCTGGGCGCGGTGTCGGTGCGCACGCTGGACGGCATTCAAGAGACCATCAAATTCCCCTTGCCCAAGGGTTTGAAGCTCTGAACTTGGCGGCCTGAAACCCGCGCCAAAGGCAGCAGGCGCAGGCTCGACCTCACTACAATGTCGGCATGCTCGATATTGTTCTTCTCCGCAAAGACCTGGACGCTGCTGTGGCGCGTCTGCAGACCCGTAAAAACCCCCAAGCTTTTCTGAATGTTGAGGCCTTCAGAGCGCTCGAGGGGGAGCGTAAAACGCTGCAAACCCGCACCGAAGAGCTGCAAAGCCAGCGCAACAACTTGTCCAAGCAAATTGGCATGCTCAAGGGCAAAGGCCAACATGCGGAGGCCGATGCCGTGATGGCACAAGTGGGCGCGATCAAAACCGAGTTGGACACCTCAGCCCAGCGCCTCGATGTGATTCAGTCTGAGCTGCAAACACTGTTGTTGGCCGTGCCCAACTTGCCGCACGAGTCGGTGCCCGTGGGGGCCGATGAACACGGCAACGTGGAGGTGCGTCGCTGGGGTGCTGCGCCGGTTTTTGACTTTGAGGTCAAGGACCATGTGGATATTGGAGAAAAACTGGGGCTCGACTTTGAGACTGGCACCAAGCTGACCGGCTCACGCTTCACTTTCATGCGCGGCCCTGTGGCCCGTTTGCACCGGGCTTTGGCGCAGTTCATGTTGGATGTGCAAACCAACGAACACGGCTACACCGAGTGCTACACGCCCTACATCGTGAACGCCGACACCTTGCGGGGCACCGGCCAATTGCCCAAGTTTGAAGCCGACTTGTTCGCGGCCAACAAAGGTGGCCAAGACGGCAGCGAAGAAAACCAAGCCCTTTACCTCATTCCCACCTCAGAGGTCACCCTGACCAACGTGGTGCGTGACGAAGTGCTGTCTGAGGCTGACTTGCCCATCAAGTTGACCGCCCACACCCCATGCTTTCGCTCAGAGGCAGGCAGCGCAGGGCGCGACACACGGGGCCTGATTCGCCAGCACCAATTTGACAAAGTTGAAATGGTGCAAATCGTGCACCCCGATCACAGCTACGAAGCCTTGGAAGCCATGACTGGCCACGCTGAAGCCGTGTTGCAAAAGCTGGGATTGCCCTACCGTGTCATGAGTTTGTGCACCGGCGATATGGGTTTTGGCGCCAGCAAAACCTATGACCTTGAAGTGTGGGTGCCCGCGCAAAACACCTACCGAGAGATCAGCTCGGTATCGAACTGCGAAGCCTTCCAAGCGCGTCGACTGCAAGCCCGATTCAAAAACGCGCAAGGCAAAAATGAGCTGGTGCACACCTTGAACGGCTCGGGCTTGGCTGTGGGCCGCGCCTTGGTGGCTGTGCTCGAAAACTACCAAAACGCCGATGGCTCGGTCACCGTGCCAGAAGCACTGCGCCCTTACATGGGCGGCCTTGCGGTCTTGAGCGCTTGAAACGCTTGACTGTACTCACCAAGGGTAACGTGATGAATGACATCCATCGGCGACTGTGGGTTTGGATGGCAGCAGCCGTCTGTGTGCTGGGCCTCGGCGCTTGCGCCAACCCCACCAGTGCACCCTCAGTCGGCGTGGGACTGGACGGCAAAGTACAAAACCCTCAGCAATTGCTGGGACAAATGCCATTGCCCCCAGGTGCCGTGATTCGTGGTGACCAGTCTTTGATCATTGGCTCGGGTGACAGCTGGGTAGGCCGCGTGGTGCTGGATGTGGGGCGCGATTTTGATGCGGCCTATCGGTTTTTCCTAGAAGCCTATCCCGCCCAAGGCTGGACGGTGGTCTCGTCGGTGCGCGGCAAAAACAGCTTCGTGGTCATGACGCGCCAAGAGCGCACGGCAACACTGGAAATGGTGGATGGGGGCATGTTGGTGGCGAGCACCGTGTCTATCACTATGGCGCCTCGCAATGCCCCTGTTGTGGTGCCTAAAAAGCCCTGAGGGCTCTGATAGAATCTGCGCTTCGACAGCGACTCAGGAGAGGTGGCAGAGTGGTCGAATGTACCTGACTCGAAATCAGGCGTAGTGGCAACACTACCGAGGGTTCGAATCCCTCCCTCTCCGCCAGCACAAAGACCTCAAACCTGCTCAGCAGGCTTTGAGGCAGCCTCAGGCCCCGCACCATGCGGGGCTTTTTGTTTTGGGCTCCTGACTGCGTCTTAC
>JACCDS010962285.1_pt1 | contig 26022 bp, 28 predicted proteins | sample 7446441 | NCBI WGS metagenome assembly JACCDS01 (sample SAMN15323445, study PRJNA562643) | freshwater metagenome | isolation source: river surface water | place: USA:Blue River Watershed | collected 2017-08-17 | reverse complement strand
GCCTGGGTGCGTGGCTACCGGCGCCACCGTCGCCGAGGTCGAATCGGAAATCCGTGAGGCCATCGCGTTCCATCTCGAAGGATTGCGCGAGGACGGTTTGCCCGTGCCCGCTGGTGCGAGCCAAGTCGAGTACATCGAAATCACCGCGTAAGCGGCAAGGTTGGATAGACCAGGCGAGCCCGTCGATGCGACCGCGCTCTCGGGCTTGTTCGCGTAGCTTTGCCGGGTCTCGCCCCGGCGGGCGAGTTACCTTTCTTTGCTTCGCCAAAGAAAGGTAACCGAAAGAAAGGCGAGCCGGATTCGTCGACCCTCCGCTGCGCTACGGGTACGCTGCGTTGCTCGGCCCAGGCGGGGTGCGCGCAAACTCGCTGCGCTCAAACATGCGCGCCCCTTGATCCGCCCGACCCTGCGCTACTCGCCTCCTCATTACGGCGTAGGGACCCCAACAGCCAAAGCCAACAAGGATGCACCATGGCGCGTCCTTGTTAATGCCCACAACGGTCCATCATCGATGACATTTCATTAGACCGCACTGCTCTTTGTTGATATAAAAATAGGAAACGAATACAAGGCCGCACACTTGAAAATCATTCAAATCCCCGCCACTGCTCAGCCTGAATCAATAAGGTGGGGTGAAATTGAACTTTTCCGCCGCCGCTTCAACATTCTTTGGGAAAACCTACAGGATTTAAAACTTGGCCAGTTAAGCGGCAGCTTTTTAAGACAGTCAGATGGGCGGTACGTAGGCGGCTTTGAACTCCCCAGCAGCTATCGGCTCAAAGGACTGTATGTTGATTTCAGACATTTCTATCTAAACAACGAGCCAACGAACTTTGGGCAGTTCACGAACTACCTGATGAACGAATTGACTGATTCAAAAATATTTCATCAATTCATGAAGAATGAAAAGAAGCGATCACGATCAGATTTTCTAGAGGATGGCTGGTTCGAGCACAACGGCGAAAAGATCTCTTCTGAAAAGTTTCTTGATGTTTGGTTCAATGTTGAAATCTTCCACAGCAATCGTGGTCGCGATGAAAGAACATGGAAAACTGAGGCGCTGTTGGAATGGATGAACGTCTTTTCTGATGACACCGCGAAGTCAATGCTGTTCATGGTCGTATATGACAGCATCTTGAAGATTAAGGACATCAACTGGGTAGTCATGGAGTTCTCGAAAAGCAACCTGAATCTAAGAATTCCAGAGATTGAGTTTTGGCCGAAAACCGAGAATCACCAAAAGAATAAAAACGAGGTCAGATAGATTTCTTCGAATCAGTACGCGCGATAGCGCGTACTGATTTGGCTGTTGGCTGCTTGGTCTCCCCCGCCGTAATGAGGAGGCGAGTAGCGCAGGGAGCGGCGGAAAAAGAAGCGCAGATGTTTGAGCGCAGCGAGTTTCTGCGCTTCCCGCCGGTCCCGAGCAACGCAGCGTGCCCGTAGCGCAGCGGAGGGACGACGAATCCGGCTCGCCTTCTCTTTGCTTACTTTCTCTTGGCGAAGCAAGAGAAAGTGAGTGCGCTGCCGGGCGCACATCCCGGCAATGCCCCGCCCGCAAGGGCATCAATCAAAGAGCCTCACTCAGCCTGAAGCGCAGTCAGCTCTGCATCACTGAAGCCCGCAGCCCGCCGCGCATCCAAGTTAAACGGCCTCTTCAACTTAGGCGCCTCATACCGAACCGTCAGTTCAGCATAAGTCGCCACAGGATCGAGAGACCGCTGCGCACAAGCCCACGCATACCACCGGTTGCCGGTGGAAACATGCCCAATCTCATCCCGCAAGATGATGTCCAGAATCTCCCCCGCCCGATGATCCCCAATCGATACCAGTTTGGTCTTCACCGCTGGTGAAGCGTCCAGCCCCCGCGCTTCAAGGGTGCGCGGCACCAGCGCCACCCGCGCCAGCAAGTCGTCCTTGGTCCGTTCCGCCATGGACCACAGGCCATCGTGGGCCGAGAAGTCGCCGTAGTCGAAACCCAGCGTCAGCAGGTGATTGCGCAAGAGCGTGAAGTGGTAAGCCTCTTCAAAGGCCACCTGCAGCCAGTCGCGGTAGAAAGCCTCAGGCAGACCGGCGAAGCGCCAGCAGATGTCCAGGGCCAGGTCGATGGCGTTGCGTTCGATGTGCACGATGCTGTGCACCAGGGCGGCGTGGCCGCGCGGAGTGGCCAGGGAGCCCAGCTTGATCTGGGTGTGGGGCAGCAGGGGCGGACGCTCGCTGCGGCCGGGAACGCCGGGGGGCTCGTCAAAGACGCCGGCGCAGTCGATCGGGCCCTTGCGGTCCAGCGCGGCGACACCGGCAGCCTTGGCGACCGGGTCGGCCAGGGCCAGCAGTTCGAGGCAGCGTGCACGCAGTTCCATGGTGCTGAAATTATCCCCCTAGAATGATCACCAAACACCCGGCATCTCCATGACCACGCCCTCTGAAGCCCCCGCCACGCCGGCCACCGGCGACCAGACCGCCATTGCCCGCCAGGCCATCCTGGACGCGGATCGCAACGTCATCGCCTACGAGCTCTACGACCGCTCGAAGAAGTTCACGGAGCATTCGTCCGCGAGCGATGCCGAGATGCTGTTCAACGTGCTCTCGCATGCCGAACTGCAGTCCCTGATCGGGCGCAAGCTGATGTACATCAACTGCACGCACGAGAGCCTGAGCGGCAAGCATCTGGAGCTGATCCACCCCGAGCGCGTGGTGCTGGAGGTGCCGCCCGTGGCCGATCATGGCGCGGCCGAGATCGAGGCCCGCATCCCGGCCATGGAGGCCATCAAGGCGCGCGGCTTCCGCCTGGCCTTCGGCCACCAGACCCTGGCGCGCCAGTACGCGGCCTGGCTGCCGCTGGCGAGTTTCATCAAGGTGGACATGCAGAAGATCCCGGCGGACAAGCTGGAGCCGCTGGTGCGTTTTGCCGAGAAGTTCAGCGCGGCCCAGGTGATCGCCGAAAAGGTGGAGACGGTGCAGCAGTACGAGCTGGCCGCCAAGGTCGGCATCAAGCTCTTCCAGGGTTACTGGTTCGCCACGCCCGTGCTGGTGCGGGGCCAGACCCTGCGCCCGGCCCAGGCCAACATCATCCAGCTCATCAACCTCGTGAAGCGCCAGGCCGAGGTGGGCGAGATCGAGGAGTTGCTCAAGCGTGACGCCACCCTCTCCTTCAACCTGCTGCGTTTCATCAATTCGGCCGGCTTCGGCCTGAACTGCGAGATCACCTCCTTTCGCCACGCGGTGATGATGCTGGGCCTGCAGAAGCTGTTCCGCTGGGCGGCGCTGCTGATGACCACCTCGCGCGTGGGCGACACGGCGCCGGCCGTGGGCAAGATGGCCGTGGTGCGCGGCCGGCTCATGGAGCTGCTGGCCGCCGAGCTGCTGCCGCCCGAGGACAGTGACGACGCCTTCGTGGTCGGGGTGTTCTCCCTGCTCGACACCATGCTGGGCCTGCCCATGGCGCAGGCGCTGGAATCGATCTCGCTGTCTTCCCACGTGACGGACGCGCTGCTCTACCGCAAGGGCGTGTACGCCCCTTTCCTGGAGCTCACCCTGGCCTGCGAATCGGCCGAAGACGAGATCTTCGCCCGCGCGGCCACGCAGCTGCAGCTCTCCAACCACCAGGTCAACTGGGCCCATCTGCAGGCCCTGGCCTGGGCCGAGAACCTCGACCCGGCCTGACGCGGCACGCGGCTCAGAAATCCAGATCGCACCAGATCGCCGCGTGGTCGGAGGCGGCCTGGTTTTCCTCGACCAGCGTCTGGAGCACCGGCCACTTGCGCGGACGCACGCCGGGCCAGATGCCCCGGCGGTCGATGCCGCCGCCCCGGCACAGGGCCCAGAGCGCCGGCGCGAGCAGGATGTAGTCGATCTTGTTGCCCGCCGTGCAGGACCCGTAGGTACCGGGCCGCCCGCCGTCATTGAAGGCCGGATGCCCGGACACGTCGCGCAGGTCGGTCTGCGCCAGCAGCGGCGCCAGGGGCTCGCTGTCGGGGGTGTCGTTGAAGTCGCCGGCCACCGCGACGTGCTCGCAGCCCGTGTCGCGCAGGCGCTGGTAGATCTCCTGCACGCGCAGGGCCTGCAACCGGCGCCGCGCCGAGGACTGCGCGGGCGGGCCGTAGCCCTTGCTCTTGAGGTGGTTGACCAGCAGCACCAGCTGATGGCCCGCGGGGGTCTGGATCGTGTACTCGGGGCAGTCGCGCGAAAAGATGCGCTGCCCCCTGCCATCGCGGTCGTCGACGTGGCTGTGCATCTCGCCCAGGGGATACCCCTGCGCGGTGAGCAGCCCCACATCGATGCCGCGTTCGTCGTTGCCGTCGATCACCATGACATGGTGGTAAGGCTGGCCGCCCACGGACGCGATCACCTTGTCGTTGAAGCCCAGCAGCGCCGTTCGGTTCTCGGCCTCGACCACGGCCAGCACATCGGCCCCCAGGCCCGCGATCACCCACGCGGTGTTGCTGATGGCAACGTGGTTGATGGGTTCGGGGATGAGTTCCAGCGAGCCGATCCAGTCGTCACGGCCCGAGGCCGTGATCTCGATGCCCCCCGTCCTGGGGCGCTTGAGCAGCGCGCCGCGATTGCGGCGCAACATCACATAAGGTCCGGTGTCGGACTTCTCCAGGCCCAGTTCGACCAGCAGCGCCACCATCCTCGTCTTGCGCACCGCCGTGTAACTCGCCTCGCCCAGCAGGCTGTTGAGCGCGGCAAAGGCGTCCAGCACGGGTTTGCCCTCGCGCCATGCGCCCAGGTTCATGACCTTGGCGCGGTTGAACAGGTTCTCGACGTTGTAGCTGGCCAGTCGCATGTGCTTCCCCCTGCGACGCCCGGGGGGCATCCTGCCGCGTAATGTAGGAGCGTGCCCGGCGCTGGTCAACCGCTGTACTGATCCTGGGGCCCGTCGCCCCGTCCCCCAGCACGGGCAGGGCGGGGATGCTCAGGGCAGGTTCGGAATCACCGGGCCGCCGCGCTGCAGCGCACGCTGGTAGGCGGGCCGTGCGTTCATGCGCTCGCGCCAGGCGCGCACGTGCGGATAGGGCGTGGTGTCGCTGCCGCGCGTGAGCGCGGCCTCGACGGCAAAGCTCATCTGGAAGTCCGCCATGCTCAGCGCCTCGCCGGCGAACCAGGTGTGGCGGGCCAGGTGCTGCTCCATATAGGCCAGGGCGCCAAGCACATTGGGCTCGATCAGCTTGCCGATGACCTGGGCGCAAAGCTGGCGCGCGATGGGTTTCACGAAAAAGGGCATGCGCTGCCTTGGAATGGTGATGAAGACCAGCTTCATGACCAGCCAGTTCATCAGCGAGCCCTCGGCATAGTGCATCCAGAAGCGGCACTGGCGGTGCGCGGGCGTGCCCGGCTTGGGCACCAGTTGCGCCAGTTCACCGCCCGCCTGCGCGCCGTAGCGTTCGGCCAGATACTCGATGATGGCGCCGGACTCGGCGAGGACCTCCTCGCCGTCGGTGATCACGGGTGACTTGCCCAGGGGATGGATTTTTTTCAGCTCGGGCGGGGCCAGGCGGGTGCGCGGGTCGCGCGCATAGACCTTGAGTTCGTAGGGCAGGCCCAGCTCTTCGAGCAGCCAAAGAACACGCTGCGAGCGCGAGGTTTCGAGGTGGTGGACGGTGATCATGAGGACATTATCCATCCCGGTGCGGCCGCATGTGCAGGGCATGCGTCGCCCGGGAACCGGCAGCTTTGCTGCGGCGAAGGCGCCGGCCGGCTGCTGCCTCAGCCCATCACGCCCGCGCGCTCGAGCATCACCTGCAGGAGCACGTTGGCGCCGGCGCTGACGTGCCCGGGCTGTGCATCCTCGATCTCGTTGTGGCTGATGCCGTCCTTGCAGGGGATGAAGATCATGCCGGCCGGGGCCAGCCGGGCCGCATAGACCGCGTCGTGGCCCGCGCCGGACACCACGGGCATGTGTGAGTAACCCAACCGCTGCGCGGCACGCGCCACGGCGGCCACGCAGTCGGGGTGGAAGGGCTGGGCCGGGTAACTGGAGACCGCTTCGATCGCGACCGGGAGTCCGGTCTGCGCGCTCAGACGCTCGGCGCAGGCACGAACTTCGGCGACCTGCTGCTCCACCAGCGCGTCGCTGCTGTTGCGCAGGTCGATCGAGAACTTCACCTGTCCGGGTATCACGTTGCGGCTGTTGGGGAAGACCTGCACCATGCCCACGGTGCCACGTCCGTCAGGCCCGTGGCGCAAGGCCGAGGCCACCACCTCCTGCATGAGGGCGGCAGCCACCTGCATGGCATCGCGTCGCAGCGCCATCGGGGTCGGGCCCGCATGGGCCTCCATACCGGTGACGGTGCAGTCGAACCAGCGTATGCCCAGCACGCCCTGCACCACACCGATGGTCACGTTCGCATCCTCCAGCACCGGCCCCTGCTCGATGTGGGCTTCGAAGTAGGCCCCGATCGGGTGCTGCCCCGGTACTTCGGCGCCGATGTAGCCGATGCGCTCCAGCGCCTCGCGCACGCTTGTGCCCGTGGTGTCCGTCGCGGCGTAGGCCTGCTCCAACGTAAAAGCCCCCGCGAAGACGCCCGAACCCATCATCACCGGCACAAAACGCGAGCCTTCCTCATTGGTCCAGAAAACCACCTCGATCGGCGCCTCGGTCTCGATCCCGTGGTCATTGAGGGTGCGCACCACCTCCAGCCCGGCCAGCACACCATAGTTGCCGTCGAACTTGCCGCCGGTGGGCTGGGTATCGATATGGCTGCCGGTCATCACCGGTGGCAGCGCCTGGTTGCGGCCGGGCCGCCGCATGAAGACGTTGCCGATCCGGTCCACGGTCACGCTCATGCCGGCTTCGCGCGCCCATGCCGTGACGAGGTCGCGGCCCTGGCGGTCCAGCTCGCTCAGTGCCAGACGGCACACCCCACCCTTGGCCGTGGCGCCGACCCGGGCCAGGTCCATGAGCGACTGCCACAGGCGTTCGCCGTTGATGCGCAGGGTGGTGATATCGGTCAAGGTGTTCATGTATCGGATGAAGAGGGTGGATCGGAATCGCGGTAGCCGGCAAAGGCATCGCGCAGGCGACGCCGCGGCTCGGACGGCGGCTGGGTCAAGGACTGTTCGAGCTCCACCAGATGCTTGCGCATTTCGGTGGCCGCCGCGCCACCGCCCTTGATCAGCGCCGTGATGAGATCGGCATGGCGGTGCGCCACGCAGACCTGGCCCCCGTGCAGCTTGAAACGCGCCATCAGCAGCGAGGTGGTGGGCAGGAGACCGGTCAGCAGGCGCTGGTAGACGGGGTTGCCATACATGCGCACCAGCGCGGTATGAAACTCGCCCGACAGGCGGATAGTCTCGGCCCGGTCGTCGCGGCGGTCCGCCTCCCGTTCGGCCTGCGCCAGCTGCCTGAGCTCCCGCAACTGCGCCTCGCTCAGTTCACCGCCCAGCTTGCGCGCCACCTCGCATTCGACCATGCGGCGGGCCTCGAACACATGGCCTGCATCCTCCAGGCTGGGCAGGGCCACGCGCGCGCCCCGGTTGTGCATGAGCTCGATCACATGCACCTGGGCCAGACGCTGCAAAGCCTGGCGCACGACGGTGCGCGACACGCCGAGCTCCGTCGCCATCTCCGCTTCGCGCAAACGCTGGCCCGGCCCGAGCCGGTGTTCCATCACCGCCCGATAGACCGCGTCGTAGACACGATCGGTCGCGGTGGGGCCGCAGCCGTCGTCGTGCTCCGGGGCGTGAACGGACACAGGGGAAGGCAGAGCGGAAGACTTGGGAAGCGCGCAAAAGGATAGCGCCGAGGACCTGCCGGGATCGACCGGGTCACCATTGCGGCTACATTGTGTCCATGGCTCATGCATTGCGCTCACACCCGCTCCAGGCCGCCGAATTCGCCCCCTACGGCCAGGTGCTGCCCCTGAGCGGGCCGGCCGGCCACAGCATCAACGCGGGCACCAGCCAGCGCTTGGACCTGGTCCCCGGGCTCGACCTGCTGCGCGAGAACGGCCAGGCGGCGCTGGCCGTGTTCCAGGCCCGCGCACAGGCGCCCCAGGGGCCCTGGCAGCTGCTGGAGCGGCACGGCCTGGGCTCGCAGACCTTCATCCCCCTGCGCGGCACGCCCTGCCTGCTGCTGGTCGCCCTGGGCGCGCAGACGCCTGATCCGGCCACGCTCGCGGCGTTCACCGTCGAGGGGACCCAGGGTTTCACCCTGCATGCGGGTACCTGGCACCACCCCCTGATCGCACTGGCCGATGGCGACTTTCTCGTCATCGAACGCGCGGGTGGGGCGGTGGACTGCGAGGTACAGCAACTGGCAGCTCCGGTGGTGGTACAGATGCCCTGACCCGGCCTCTCAGGCCGCCGCCGCGATGCGCTCGGCCAGATGCACCAGGCTGCGGTCACTCCCTGCCGGCCCCAGCAGCGACAAGCCCAGAGGCGCCCCGCTGCGGGTGGCCAGCGGCAGCGAAAGCTGGGGAAAACCTGACAGCCCCGCCACGCAAAGCAGGCGGATGGCGCGGTTGCGATAGTCCTCCAGCGCCGCTTCGGGCTCGCTCACCAGCGGTGCGATATCCGGCATGGTGGGCAGCACCAGCACCCCGTCGGGGCCCAGCAGGCGGCCCAGGTGGACGCGAAAACGGTCGCGGAAGGCGCGCGCCTGCGCAACCTGGCCATCGCTCACCTGCGCGCTCCAGGCAAAACGCTGGGCCACACCCGGCCCCAGCGGCGGCGCAAAGCGGCGGATGAAACCACCATCGACCTTCCAGGCCTCGTGTCCCTGGATGTAGCGGAACTGCCAGTACATCTCGTCCAGGCTGTCGAGCACCACCCGGAACGCACGGGCCTTGCCCAGCACGGCCTCCACCCGTTTGCGCGCCGGGGCCAGGGCCTTGGCCGCGGGCCCCGTGGCCAGGGCCCAGAGGTCGGTGGGCGCCAGCAGGCGCACCGTCCTGGGCAGGGCTGGCGCATCGGCGCCCAGCAGCACATCGGCCACGCGGGCGAAGGTGGGCACATCACGCGCGAACCAGCCGCAGGTGTCCAGGCTCGGCGAAAGATCCAGCGCATCGTGCAGGCTCACACGGCCGTGCGTGGGCCGCAGGCCGACCAGGCCGCAATGGCTGGCCGGCGCGCGCACCGAGCCCCCCGTGTCGGTGCCCAGCGCAAAATCGCAGAGCCCGTGCGAGACGGCCGCCGCCGAACCGCAGGAAGAACCGCCCGCGATGCGCTCGGGCGCCGCGCCGTTGACAGGCGAGCCGAAGTGCGCGTTCTGGCCGTTCATGGAAAACGCCAGTTCGTCGGTGATGGTCTTGCCTGCGAAACGCGCGCCGGCATCCAGCAGGGCCTGGACCGTGGGCGCGGTGCGCGACTGCACGCCCAGCAGCGCCAGCAAGAGCGGCTGGCCGCCGCTGGTCGGGTAGCCCTGCACATGAAAGAGATCCTTGACGCCGAAACCCAGCCCGGCGAGCGGACCGCCGGGCGCGTGCGGCACCGGCACACGGGGATAGGGCATGAAGGCGCGGGCGGGGTCGTCCAGCGCGTCGGTGTGCAGGGTCATGGCGTCAGATGTCCTTATCCGCAAGGTTCAGGCCCGGGCGGTTTCGGCCACGCGCAGGCAGCGCACGCTGTGGCCGGCGGCCAGCCAGGTGATATCGGGACGCACCGCACCGCAATCGCCCTGGGCCGATGCGCAGCGGTCGGCGAAGGCGCAGCCGGCCGGCAGGGCCGTCAGATCGGGCGGCGAACCCGCGATGGTCTCCAGCCGCGCGCCCTTGGCCAGCGCGCCGTCGGCCCGGCTGCGCAGCAGGGCCAGGGTATAGGGATGGCGCGGCGCGCGCAGCAGCGTGGCGGCAGGCCCCTCCTCCACGATGCGGCCCGCGTACATCACGGCGATGCGGTCGGCCACCTCCACCGCCGCGCCGATGTCATGCGTGACGAACACCACCGACAAGCCCAGCTCGCGCTGCAACTCGCGCAGCAGGAGCAGGATCTGTATCTGCACCGTGGCATCCAGCGCGGTGGTCGGCTCGTCGGCCAGCAGCAGCTGCGGCCGGCAGGCCAGCGCGAGCGCGATCATGGCGCGCTGGCGCATGCCCCCCGACATCTCGTGCGGGTAGGCAGCCAGGCGCCGCTCGGGGCTGGGAATGCGCACGCGCTCGAACAGCTCCAGCGCGCGGCGCCGCGCCTCGGCCGCCGTGACCGGTTCGTGCCGGCGGATGGACTCGACGATCTGCGCGCCGACCGAATACACCGGGTCCAGGGCCAGCAGCGGCTCCTGGAAAATCATGGAGGCGACCTTGCCCCGGTAATCGGCCAGGGCCTTGCCCGGGAGCTGCAGCACATCCTGGCCGCCCACCCAGATCTCGCCCTCGATCCGTGTGCGCGCCTCCGGGTGCAGGCGCAACAGGCTGCGCAGGGTCACGCTCTTGCCCGAGCCAGACTCGCCGATCAGCGCCACTACCTCACCGCGCCCGACCCGCAGGTCCACGCCGTTGACGGCTTCGACCGGCTTGCGCCCGCCCGTGAAGGTCACGCGCAGCTGGCGCACATCGACATAGGGTGCATCGCTCATGAGAAAACCTCCACGCTTCGCGCTGCGATACGAGCGCCTTCGGGCGGCCGGGCGGCACTCATGCGGCCTCCTGCAGTTCGGGAGCTTCGGTGTGGCCGCTGCCGGCCACATGCATCCAGCAGGCCACACGCTGGCCGGTCGCCGCCGGCGTCAGCACCGGCATGCGTTGCGAACAGCCGGCCTCGGCCTGGCTGCAACGGGTGTGGAAACGGCAGCCCGACGGCGGGTTGATGGGGTTGGGCGGGTCCCCCGCCAGCGGCGGCACCTCGGTGCGCCGGTCCGGGTCCATGGATGGCACCGATGACAGCAGCGCGCGCGTGTAGGGATGGGCCGGGTTCTCGAACAGGGTTTCGCTGTCGCCGATCTCGACCACCTGGCCCAGGTACATGACCATCACACGGTCGCTCATGTAGCGCACCACGTTGAGATCGTGGCTGATGAAGATGTAGGTCAGCCCGAAGGCCTCCTTGAGATCGAGCAGCAGGTTGAGCACCTGCGCCTCCACCGACTTGTCCAGCGCCGAGACCGCCTCGTCCAGGATGATCAGCCGCGACTGCAGGGCCAGGGCACGCGCGATGTTGACGCGCTGGCGCTGCCCGCCCGAGAGCTCGTGCGGGTAACGCGCCGCGAAACGCGTGGGCTCCAGCCCCACGCGTGCCAGCAGATCCCGCGCCCGCGTGATGGCCTCGGCACGCGACAGGCCGTGCACCTGGGGCGCAAAGGCAATGGATTCCTCCATGGTCAGCCGCGGGTTGAGCGAGGCATAGCTGTCCTGGAACACCATCTGGGTCTGACGCCGGTACTGCCTGAGCGGCAAGGCGTTGCCGCCCGCGGTCTGGCCGTCAAAAATGATTTCGCCGCGGTCCGCTGCGATCAGCTGCATCAACAGCCGCGCCGTGGTGGATTTACCGCAGCCGGACTCGCCCACCACGCCCAGGGTCTCGCCCTTGAGCACGTCGAAGTCGATTCCGTCGACCGCGCGCACCACGCCGCCGCCGCGACCCAGCACGTCCTTCTTGAGCGGGAAATGCTTGACCAGGCCGCGCACGCTCAGCAAGGGCTGCGCCGGCCCGCCCACATCGCCAGGGTTCAGGAGCATGTCGGCCTCACTGCTTGATTTCCATGGCCGAGCGCAGACCGTCGGCCAGAAGGTTGAAGGCAACGGAGGTGATGAAGATCATCGCCCCCGGCAGGGCTGCCACCCAGGGCTGCACATAGATGGCGGTGCGCAGGGTGTTGAGCATCAGGCCCCATTCGGGCTCGGGCGGCTTGACCCCCAGCCCCAGGAAGCTCAGCCCCGAGGCCAGGATCATGCTGACCGCGATCAGGCTGGTGGCATAGACGAAGATGGGACCGAGCACATTGCCCAGCACGTGGACCCGCACGATGGTGAAGGCACCCGCCCCCGAGGCACGTGCCGCATCGACGAAGTCACGTCCCCGGATCTGCGTGGTCACGCTCTCGGCCACCCGCGCGATGGGCGGGATGAACACGATGGTGAGCGAGATCAGGGAGTTGGTGATGCCCGCCCCCAGGGCGCCCGACAGGGCGATGGCCAGCAGCACCGAGGGGAAGGCATAGAACACATCGATGGTGCGCATCATCACGGAGTTGGTGACGCCGCCCGCGTAGCCCGCCGTGATGCCCATCAGCGAACCGATCACGAAGGCGCAGAGCACGGGCACGATGCCCATGAACAGCGAGAGCCGCGCACCGACCATGAGGCGCGAGAGCATGTCGCGCCCGAGCTCGTCGGTGCCCAGAAGATGGCCATCGAAGCCGATGGGGCGCAGGCGTTTGAGCATGGACGAGGCGTAGGGATCGGCCGGCGTCAGCCACGGCCCCGCCACAGCCAGCAGCAGCAGCAGGGCCACCACCACGGCGGCCCCGATGGCCACGCGGTCGCGCAGGAGGCGCAGGCCGACGGTCTGCCAGTAGCCCGGCGAGCGCTGCAGCGCCACCGCGGGCACCTTGCCCGCGTCGACAGCGATGTTGAGCATGTTCATCTGGACGTTCCGGGTTCAGGCGCGGGCGATGCGCGGGTCCAGCAACGTCTGGATCACGTCCACCACCAGATTGAGGACCACGAAGAACATGGCCAGCACCAGGATCGTCCCCTGCAACAGCGGCAGGTCACGCTGAAAGATGGCCGAGTTCAGCAGGAAGCCGGTGCCCGGCCACGAGAACACCGTCTCGATCAGGATGGACCCCCCCAGCAGGTAGCCCAGCTGCAGGCCCATCACGGCCAGCGCGGTCGGTGCGGCGTTCTTGACCACGTGCTGGAACACGCCGAGATCGGTCAGCCCCTTGGCGCGCAGGCCGACGATGAACTCCTGCGCCAGGATGTCGGCGACCAGGGCGCGCACCGTGCGCGCGATGATGCCCATGGGAATGACACTCATGGTCACGGCCGGCAGGATCATGTGCCGGACGTGCTCCCAGTCCCAGGTCCAGGCACTGGAGCCCCCGGGCCCGGCACCGCCCGGCGGCAACCACATCAGCTGGCTGGAAAACACGATGACCAGCACCATGCCCAGCCAGTAGTGCGGCACGCTGACCCCCAGCACCGAGGTCAGCGAGGCCGCCTTGTCGACCCAGGAGTTCTGGAAGTAGCCCGCCACGAAACCGAACAGACAGCCGAAGGCGAAGCCGATCAGCGTCGCCAGCACCGCCAGGCGCAGGGTGTTGACCACCGCTCGCAGCACCTCCGCCGTCACCTCGCGGCCCGAAGCGATGGAGGTCCCCAGATCCCCCTGCAGCGCGCGCCAGACCCAGCTGGCGAACTGCTCGGGATAGGAACGGTTGAAGCCGTAGAGCTCGATCAGCTGCTTCTGCAGATCGGCCGAGGCATCGGGCGGCAGGATGGAGACCAGCGGGTCGCCCGGCGACAGATGGACCAGGCTGAAGCACACCAGCGCCACCCCCAGCATGATGGGCAGGGTGTACAGCAGGCGGCGCAACAGGAAGTTCAGCATTCCGAGGCCTCTCGTCCGGGTGACTACAGGACCGGCCCGGACGCTCCCGCCTGCGTGGCGGAAGCACCGGACGACTCAAAGGATCAGTCCACGGACATCGGAGCGATATCGATGAACCAGCTGCGCGGCTGCACCACGCCCTTGACCTTGGCGCTCATCGCGCGCGGGCCCACGTCGTGCGCGATCCAGACGAAGGCCGCATCCTCGACGATGCGGGCGTGCAGCTTGGACAATGCCACGTCGCGCGCCCTGTCGTCAAACGAGGTCCGGGCATCGGCGATCAGCTTGTCGATTTCCTCGTTGCCGTAGTAGCCCCAGTTGTTGGAGACCGGCGGGTAGGCCTTGGTGCTGGAGAAGCGCACCATGGCGAAGAAGGGATCCATGGCCGCAAAGCTCACGTTGGTGGCGTTGGCGCCATTGGCCGACGGGTCCTTGGCGCCCTTGCGCCAGTTGGTGAACAGCGTGTTCCATTCGATCACGTCGAACTCGACGTCAAAGAAGCAGGCTTTCAGCGATTGCTGCACGAATTCGTTCATGGGCAGCGGCTGCATCTGGCCCGAGCCCGAGGCGGAAATCTGCACCTTGACCTTGAGCGGTTTGGCCGCAGAGTGGCCGGCCTGCGCCATCAGCGCCTGCGCGGCCTTCACGTCGTACTTGATGTCGAACTTCGGGTTGCCCCACCACGGATGGCCCGGAGGCACCGTGCCCTTGGGCTCGGCCATCATGCCGCCCAGCAGCTGCTTGAGGCCGCCGCGGTCCACGCACAGGTTGGCGGCCTGGCGCACACGCTTGTCCAGCCAGGGCGAGCCCTCGGCGAACGAGAGCTGCCAGGGCCAGACATGGGGCTGGGCGTTGCTGTAGATCTTGAAGCCGCGCTGGGTGATCTGCGGCATGGCGTCGGGCGCGGGCGCCTCGATCCAGTCGACCTGGCCGCCGAGCAGTGCAGCGGTGCGGGCATTGGCCTCGGGCATGGGCAGCATCACCACACGGTCGATCTTGGGCGTGCGCTTGGGATTCCAGTAGGCCTTGTTGGCCACCATCTCCAGGCGCTCGCGCGGCAGGAAACGCGCCATCTTGAAGGGGCCGGAACCTGAAGCATCGGCGGCGAAAGCGGTCCAGGCGTTCTTGGCCTTGTCGGCCGAGGTGGCACCGGCGGCGGCCTCGAACTTCTTCTGCCAGTGGGCCGGTGAGGCCATGAACAGATTGGTCAGATTCAGCGGCAGGAAGGAGTCGGGTTCGCTGGTGCTCAGCTCCACCGTGAGGTTGTCGATCTTCTTCGCGCTGCGCAGCGTGGGCATGCGCGAGGCGGTCACGCCCACCTGGCTGGCGTCGAAGTGCACGGCGTCCTTGTCCAGCACCTTCTGCACGTTCCAGACCACGGCATCGGCGTTGAAGTCGGAGCCGTCGTGGAACTTGACGCCCGGGCGCAGCTTGAACACCCACTTGGTCTTGTCCTTGGCGTCCACCTGCCAGGAGGTGGCCAGGCCGGGGATCAGCACGCTGGCCGCATCGGCCCTGGACAGGTCCCAGTGGGTCAGCGCGTCGTACATCGGGATGCCGGTGAAACGGTTGCCCTCGAAGCCCTGGTCGGGCTGGCCCAGCGTGCGCGGGATGTCGGCGGCGGTCATGGCGATGCGCAGCACCTTTTCCTGCGCCAGCACCGCAGACGAGACGCCGGACCACAACAGGCCGGCGGCAATGCAAAAGCCCAGCGTCCCGGGCTTGATCAGAGTGATGATTCGGTTCATCTTGGCTCCAGCAATTGAAGAAGAGGGAGAAAATCGAACACCGCACCTCATGCCTGAACACCCGCCCCCGGATCGGGGGCAGGGCTCCACGCCAAGGCCTGGCAAGAATTTTGTATGCAATTGATATGCCAAGCAACTCTCACCAAAATCGCTCTAACCATTAATTACGTTGATTCATAAGGGTTTTTTCTTTTCTCCCATTTCTTCATCACCAATCAAGTGCACAAAATGACAAAAGATCAGTATCGGAACGCCTTGAAATGAAGCACGGGTGATCCCTTTTCAAACACACAAGCCACCAAATCAGGGCCGGAACAAACCATGAACATCCTGCTGATCAACCCCAACACCTCGACCGCCATGACCCGCGCCATTGCCGATGCGGCAGCTGCGGTGGCGGCCCCCGGCACCCGCATCATGGCCACCCAAGCCAGTTTCGGGGCGCTCTCCATCGAGTCGTATTACGACGAGGCTTACGCCGCTGCCGGGGTCGCCGAACAGATGCGCAGCGATCAGGCCCGCAGCGCGGATGCGGTCGTCCTGGCCTGCTTCGGAGACCCGGGGCTCGATGCCGCACGCGAATGCATCAACGCCCCCGTGATCGGCATCGCCGAAGCCGCCTTCCACACCGCCTGCCTGGTCGCCCACCGCTTCTCGGTCGTGACCACCCTGCGCCGCACCTGCCCCATGGCGCAGCATCTGCTGCAGCGCTACGGTCTGGCCGCGCGCTGTGCCGGCGTGCACGGCACCGACATCCCGGTGCTGGCGCTGGAGGCCTGCGACGAGGCCACCGTCGCCCAGATCGAAGCCGCTGCACGACAGGCGCTGGCACAGGACGGCAGCGAGGCCATCGTGCTGGGCTGCGCTGGCATGGCCCCCCTGTGCGCGCAGTTGTCCGCACGTCTGGGGGTACCCGTCATCGATGGTGTGACCGCCGCCATCAAGCTGGCCGAAGGCCTGCACGCGCTGGGCCTCAAGACCTCCAAACTGGGCAGCTACGCAAGGCCGTTGCCCAAGCCTTACCAGGGCTGGGCCTCCGGCCTGGGCTGGTGATCAGCCGCGCGGATGGTGCCGCGCGTGCAGCGACTTGAGCCGCTCGCGCGCCACGTGGGTGTAAATGGTGGTGGTGGAGATGTCGGCATGCCCCAGCAGCATCTGCACCGCGCGCAGGTCGGCGTCGTGGTTGAGCAGATGGGTGGCGAAGGCGTGGCGCAGGGTGTGGGGCGAGAGCGGCGCGGTGATGCCTGCGGCCAGGGCATGTTTTTTCACGATCATCCAGAACATCACCCGGCTCATGGCCTCGCCAGCGCGCGTGCCGCGCAGGGTGACAAAGAGATCATCCGTCTGTTTACCCGCCAGCAGGGCCGGGCACGCCGGGTGGCTCGACGAATTCTCGGGTGCAGTCGATGGGGCCGGCGCGGTCCAGCGCCAACACGGCCACCGCCTTGGCCACGGGGTCGGCCAGGGCCAGCAGTGCCAGACATTGCACGCGCAGTTCGCTCATGCCGCGATCATCCCGCGCGCGGCCGGCGGGCTAGCGAGTGGGGGTGGCGGGTACCTTGAGCGTGGCGAAGATCTGCTCGCGCTGCGCCTTGTAGGCCGCCAGCTCGCCGGCGGATTCGATCACGGTGATGTGCTGATCCTGCACGACGATGGCGACCAGGTACATGTAGTCGGCGCTGCCGCGCGGCGCGCTGGTCTCGATGAAGTAGCCCGGGCGGGCGGCGTCGCCGGTCTCGCCCTCGGCCACCAGCACATAGCCGGACTTGAGCAGATGCTCCTTCATGGCCACGCGCCAGAACGCCAAGTCGGCCCGGGGCTTGTTGTCGAGCTGGCGCACCTGGTAGACCACGCGCTCGGCGTTGATGGCCTGCGGTTTCTGCGTGCCTTCGTAGCTGGCGAAACCGGCCGGCGTCTGGCTGGCGGGCGGTGGTGTCGTGCAGGCCACCAGCAGGCCGGCGCACAGGCACAGGAGAACAAGGCGCGCTGTCATGGTTCGAACTCCTGCAGCAGGGACTCCAGCCCCAGCGTGTTGAGCCAGGCGAAGGGCGAGCTGGCCGCATCGCCCGGGCGCTGGCGCTCCAGCAGGCGGAAATTCAGCGCCACGCTGGCATAGTCCAGGCGGTGCTGCAGGGCCCGCAGCTGGCCCTTGAGCAGCTCGATCTCGCGGATCAGCTGGGTGGCGGCCACCTCCACTTCCACGATGTCGCGCGCCTCGGCCTCGGCCAAGAGCTTCTCGAAGCGGGCGTACAACTCCTGCTTGGCCTTGAGCCGGGCCTGCAGCTGGTCGATGGCGCCTTGCACCGCCTCGCTTCGGTAGCTTTCCTGCACCGGCTTCCAGTTGGCCTTGACGAAGGCTATCAGCTCGTTCGCCTTGCCGGTCGGCACCTTGAGCGTGAGTGTGTCCTGCGTCATGACGCTGAAGTAGCCGCCCAGCGCCTCGGCCTGGGCGATCAGCCGCGCCGCGCTGGCATCGCGGTCCGGCACCTGGATGGTCAGGCTGGAGCCGATGGCGATCGGCGGCGGCGCTTGCGCCTGCACCAGTGGCGCCACGATCAGGGCCAGGCACAGGCCCAGCACACGGAGGGCATGGCTCATTTGGCACCTCCCGTCAGGCTGGCCAGCAGCTGCGCGCGGTAGCGCTGTTCGTGCGCCGGCGAGGGGAAGTAGGCCTGCGCCAGCAGCAGTTGGTCCGCCTTGACCGCCACAGCCACCCAGTAGACAAAACGCGGTTCCTCGCGGCTGAGCAGGCGCAGCACGGTGAAGTCGCCGGCGCTCATGGTCTCGACCTTGTCGAAGCGCTGCTGCAAACGCCAGCGCAGCGCGTCGACCCAGAAGGCCGTCGTGCCGCGCGGCTCGTTGCGGCGCCGCAGCGCGCCCAGGGTCACGCCGTCGGCGCTGGCGGCCGACCAGTTGGCGGTGTCGAGTTCGACCAGGCCCTGGGGCACGGCCAGCGCCAGGCGGCTGGTGTCGCGTGTGCTGCCGCGCCAGCGCTCGGTGGCCTGCGTGGCTATCCACCCGAAACCGCGCAGCTCCTGCTGGTTGTTGCCGTCGAACGCCGGGCGCCCCTGCACCCGCAGCGTGAGGCGCGCGTAGTCGACCAGGGTACGCAGCCGTGCCATGCGCAGCTCCTGCAGTTCGATCTCGGCCGACAGGCGTTCGAGCTCGCGCATCAGGCGCAGTTTTTCCTTGCGGTCCTGGGTCTTCTGGATCAGCGCCACCAGCCGGTCGCGCATCAGGCGGGCCTGGGTCAGGCGCAACTCGACGTCGAGGTATTCCTCGGTGACGTCGCGCGCCGCCAGCGACTTGTGCAGCACATCGCCCAGACCGAGCAGGCGGTCGTACAGCGGGCGAAAACGCGCCGCCGGAATCTGCAGCACGGCCTGCCCGTCGGCCAGGGATTCGACATAACCGCCCACGGCGCGGGTCCACTCCACCGCCCGCGCCAGCACCTCGCCGGGCTTGGTTGCGCGCAGCGTGATCTCGCCTTCGTAGTGGACCTTGCGCGCCTGGGCGGCCGACACGACCTCGTCGGGCCTGGCGGGTGCGGCCTGGTCGACTTCGCGTGCGCGCTTCAGCGCCGTGGGCGCCGGTGCGGCCCGCTCGGCCACGGCCGACATGGCGTCGCGCTGCAACTCCTCCGGCGCATAGGCCCCGGGCGCCGCAGCGCAGGCGGCCAGCAGGCCCAGAGCCAGGGCCGCCAGGACGTGGCGTAGATAAGGCAATTTCGATACAGGCATTGGAAGCGACTGTAGCCGAAGCCGGCCGGCCCGGGCCGGCAGATACGCGCGGTGGCAACCGGGCAAGCCGCGGGCCGGCCCTCAGCCGCGCGGATGGTGCCGCGCGTGCAGCGACTTGAGCCGCTCGCGCGCCACATGGGTGTAAATGGTGGTGGTGGAGATGTCGGCATGCCCCAGCAGCATCTGCACCGCGCGCAGGTCGGCGCCGTGGTTGAGCAGATGGGTGGCGAAGGCATGGCGCAGGGTGTGGGGCGAGAGCGGCGCGGTGATGCCCGCGGCCAGGGCATGTTTTTTCACGATCATCCAGAACATCACCCGGCTCATGGCCTCGCCGGCCCGTGTGCCGCGCAGGGTGACGAAGAGGTCGTCGGTCTGCCTGCCCGCCAGCAGGGCCGGGCGCGCCTGCTGCAGATAGCGTTGCAGCCAGCGGGCGGCCTCCTCGCCGAAGGGCACCAGGCGCTCCTTGTTGCCCTTGCCGAAAACGCGCAGCACGTGCTCGCTCAGGCTGATGTTGAAGGTCTTGAGGCCGACCAGTTCGCTCACGCGCAGGCCGCTGGCGTACATCAGCTCCAGCATGGTGCGGTCGCGCACGGCCAGCGGCGTGGCCTCGCCCGGGGCGGCCAGCAGGGCCTCGACCTGGGCCTCGGTCAAAGTCTTGATGGCGCGTGCCAACTGCTTGGGCGCCTGCAACTTCAGTGTCGGGTCGGCCGGGATAGAGCGCTCTCGCAAGGCCCAGCGGAAATAGCGTTTGAAAACCGTCAGGCGCCGACTGGCCGTGGTGGTTTTGCTTACACCATGCCGGGCCGAGAAATAAGCGTTGATGTCATGCTCCGTGCTCTCCGAAAGAACACGCCCGCGGGCGGCGAGCCAGCGGGCGTAGAGCGTGAGATCGCGGCGGTAGGCCGCCAGCGTGTTGCGCGACAGGCCTTCCTCCAGCCACAGGGCATCGACGAAGGCATCGATGGATGCGTCGTCCAGGCCCTGTGTCACGCGGGGCTCACTCGAGTTTGAGGCCAGCGGCGTCGACCACCTTCTTGTAGACCAGGTACTCGGCCTTCATCTGCTCGGCGAATTGCACGGGCGTGTTGCCCACGATCAGCGAGCCGGTGTCCTCGATGCGCTTGCGCACGGCCGGGTCCTGCAGCACCTGGCGCACGGCGGCGTTGATTTTGTCCACCACCTCCTTGGACAGGCCCTTGGGGCCGAGGATGCCGTAGTAGGCCATGCGGTTCACCGGCTCCAGGCCCACTTCCTTGAAGGTCGGCACATTGGGCAGGTTCGGCAGGCGCTGGGGCGCGGCGACCACGATGGGCACCAGACGACCGGCCTGGATGAAGGGCAGGGCCGAGGGCAGGTTGTCGAAGATGATGGGCACCTGACCGGCCACGGTGTCGTTGAGGGCCGGACCCGCACCCCGGTAGGGAATGTGGGTCATGAAGGTCTTGGTCTGGTACTTGTACAACTCGGTCTGCAGGTGGCCGATGCCGCCGGTGCCGGACGAGGCAAAGGAGTATTTGCCAGGCGACTTCTTGAGCTCGGCCAGGAAGGCCTTGTGGTCCTTGGCCGGGAAGCTCGGGTGCACGGCGATCACATTGGGCGTGGCCGCGATGTTGATGATGGCCGTGAAGTCCGTCATCGCGTTGTAGGGCATCTTGGGATTGATGGCCGGATTGGCGGCCGTGGAGGACACGGTGGCCATGCCCAGGGTGTAACCGTCCGGCGCTGACTTGGCCGTCTCGTTGGCGCCGACGACACCACCGCCACCGGCCTTGTTCTCCACCACCACGGGCTGGCCCAGGGCCTTGCCCAGGGGATCGGCAATCACGCGCGCAATGATGTCGGTGGTGCCGCCCGGTGCAAAGGGCACCTGCAGCTTGATCGGCTTGGTGGGATAACCCTGGGCCAAGGCGGTACCGGCGGCGGCCAGCAGGCTGAGGGCAAAGAGGGCACGACGCTGCATGGGATGAACTCCTGAATCAGTGAGAGATGACCGATTCTATTGCCCCAGCAGCCCCTTTTTAAGTCGGGTATCCACGGGGTGAGCGCCGACGAAGATCTCCAGCAGCGCCTGGTAGAAATCGGCCCCGGCAATGGCCGGGCCGCGCGGCACCTCGTTGACGGCGAGACGCAAGCCCTGCTCGGGCAGGTAGTCGAGATTGATGGTGTCACCTTCGCGGGCCACACCGATGGTGTCGATGGTGCGCGCGAACTGGTCCACGCGCAGCTGCATGGCGACCCATTCGACGTCGCTGACATTCTTGCGCATGCCCCGGAGCAGGGCTTTCTTGATCTCGTCCGAACCGATGTCCATGAGCATGCGCAGCTGCAAACGCCGCGGCGTGTCCTGCTCCAGGATGTGCCGAGGCTGGACGGTTTTCTCGGGCAGGTAGAGCGCGGCCACGAAAGCCTTGAAGATGTAGGCGGCACGCACACCCAGGCCGTTGAGCTGGAGCTCGTGGCTGGCCAGGCGGGTGCGCTCCTCGAAACGCTGACCTTCCAGAACGGCTGCGGCGGCCGGCGCGGTGGCCCAGGTGGTCGCCAGCAGCAGGGTCAGCAGGAAAAAGCGTCTCATGGACATGCAACGCGGCAGGACACCGCCCGGCTGACAGCGCGCAGGGCCCGCCACGCTGGTATTCTCGCCCCGTGAATTACGCGCAACTGCTTTTCCCCGATTTCACCCTGATCCTGTGCGGCTACCTGGTCTGCCGCTACACGGCGCTGAACCGCCCGGTCTGGGACCAGGTCGAGATCCTGGTGTACTACTTTCTCTTCCCGGTGCTGCTGTTCCACAGCATCGTGCGCAGCCCGCTGGACCTGGGCGCCGCCTCCAGCCTGATCGGCGCCGGCCTGACCATGGGCATCAGCGGCATCGCCCTGTCCTACGTCCTGCCCCACCTGCCCGTCATCGGCCGCCATGTCGACACGCGCCTGCACGCCGGCAGCGCCCAGGTGGCCTTCCGCTTCAACTCCTTCATCGGCCTGGCCCTGGCCGATCGCCTGGCCGGCCCCGAGGGCCTGCTGCTGCTGGCGGTGCTGATCGGCTTTTGCGTGCCGCTGTTCAACGTGGGCGCGGTCTGGCCCATGGCGCGCCATGCGCAGCGCAGCGTGGGCCGTGAGCTCTTGCGCAACCCGCTGATCATCGCCACCGTGACAGGACTGATCGCCAACGTGCTGGGTTTCCGGGTCCCGGTCTGGGCCGACCCCACGCTCAGCCGCATCGGCGCGGCTTCGCTGGCCCTGGGCCTGATGGCGGCCGGCGCCGGCCTGCGCTTTTCCAGCCTGGGCAAGGGCAAGGTGCTGGCCGTGGCCGTGCTGGCCATCAAGCACCTGCTGCTGCCGCTGATCGCCCTGGGTCTCTCCAAGGCCTTCGGCCTGACGCCGGTGCAGACCACCATCCTGCTGGCCTTCTCGGCCCTGCCCACGGCGTCCAGCTGCTATGTGCTGGCCGCGCGCATGGGCTACGACGGGGCCTATGTGGCCGGGCTGGTCACGCTGTCCACCCTGCTGGGGGTGGCCAGCCTGTCGTTCGCGCTGGGCGTGCTGCGTTGAGAACCTGTCTCGCCTCAGAAGCGGAAATGCAGGGTGATTTCCGGGTTGGTCTGCTTGCAGTCGCTCATGACCGCGCGTTCGCAGGACTCCTGGCGCTCATGCACCAGGCCCACGCCGACATAGGTGCTGTTGTCCAGCACGTAGTACATGCCGCCGCGCGCGCCGTAGGTGTTGTGGCTGGACACCTCGTTGCTGTACATGGTGCGCGACAGGAACAGGGCCGCATAGGGCTTGAAGGTCTGACCGATGGCCGACACATAACGCAGCTCGGGGACGATCTTGTAGACGCTCGGGCTGTTGCCGCGCCAGAGTTCCAGGCCGATGCTGGCCTCGAACTGGGGAACGAAGAAACGCCCGTAACGGCCGCTGATCACGGTGTAGCTCTTGCCGAACTGCTCGGCCTCGCTCAGCGAGAACGACGCGCTGTTCTCCCCACCCCCACGCCCGTAATACTGGGCGGTCGCCGGCAGAGCCGGCACGAGCATCGCGGTCGCCAGGGCCAGGGCCCGGCTGACAAAGAAAAGGACGGATCGGTGTTTCATCGTGTCATCAACTCCTGAAAAACGTGCGGGCACCATACCAGAAACGGGAACGGCCCCGGCGGACCCGGGCCGGCTCCGCAATCGATACATTGGTGCGCGCAGCCCCTAATCCTTGAGCAGGGTGGCCGCAAAGGCATGGATGGCCTCGACCTCGGGCTGGAGCGCGGTGTAGCCGATGCCCTCGCGGCGCAGCAGGGCGCGCATGCCGCGGTCCACCTCCTTGGCCTGCTCCTCGTCCTGGAAACGGCCGGTGTGGTTGTACTTGCGCTCGCCGCGCTCGACCATGATGTTGATGTTGTTGTGCTGCTTGTACCACTCGAGGATCTGCTTGCGCGTCTTGCCCACGTCGCAGATGTTGTCGGGATAGAACTCGTTGTAATAGAGGATCTGCGGCAGGGACGATTCGGTCACGAGGTACTGCACCTGGCCGTCGAGCAGCTCCAGCATCTGGAACTGCTGCTGCGCGATCTTGTACTGGTTGCGCAGGCTCTCGTAGTCTTTTTGCCACACCAGCGTTTTGGCGTAGTCCGGAATCAGCTCCACCGACTTGTGGTGCAGGTGCAGGTACAGGATGATGGCGGCAGTGAACAGCGACTTTTCGCAGCCCGGCCCGCCGATGATGTTGATCACCTTCGTCGGGTACAGGCGCATCTTGCTTTCCGGCAAATGGGGCGAGACGTAGGTGTACTGAATGGTCATGTTCCGACTCCATCACTCAAGCGTGGACCTGCTGGGCCAGGGCCCAGGCCGCGTGCTCGCGCACCAGCGCACTCCCCTGCTCCAGCTGCCGCTGCAGTGCCCCGACTATCGCAGGCTCATGCGCCACGCGCAAGGCATTTCCCAGAGCCACCACGATGTTGCGCTGCCAGCGCTCGTGGCCGATGCGCCGGATCGGACTGCCCTCGGTGCGGCGCAGGAACTCGGCCTCGCTCCAGGCCAGCAGCTCCAGCAGCGTGGCCCCGCTCATGCCGACGCGCGGCGCGAAATCCGGCAGGGGGCTGCGCTGCGCGTACTTGTTCCAGGGGCAGATCAGCTGGCAGTCGTCGCAGCCGTAGATGCGGTTGCCCATCAGCGGACGCAGCTCCACAGGGATAGGCCCCGCGTGCTCGATCGTCAGGTAGGAGATGCAACGGCGCGCATCGAGCCGGCCCGGGCCCAGGATGGCCTGCGTGGGGCAGACCGTGATGCAGGCCTCGCAGCTGCCGCAATGGTCGCTGACGGGTTCGCTGGCCGGCAGGGCCAGGTCCACGTAGATCTCACCCAGGAAAAACATGGAGCCGGCCTCGCGGTTGAGCACCAGGGTGTGCTTGCCGCGCCAGCCCTGGCCGCTGCGCGCGGCCAGTTCGGCCTCCAGCACCGGGGCCGAGTCGGTGAAGACGCGGTGGCCGAAGGGCCCCACCTCGGCGGCCATGCGATCGGCCAGCTGCTGCAGGCGCGCGCGCAGCACCTTGTGGTAATCGCGGCCCCGGGCGTAGAGGGAGACGATGCCCTCGGCGGGGCGCTGCAGGCGCTCGAACTCGATGGCCTGCCAACCCTCGGGCATACTGGCCGGCAGGTAGTCCATGCGCGCGGTGATCACGCTCACCGTGCCCGGCACCAGTTCGGCCGGGCGGGCACGTTTGAGGCCGTGCGCGGCCATATAGGCCATCTCACCGTGGAAACCACGCGACAACCAGGCCCGCAAACCCTCTTCCGCGGACGACAAATCGACACCGGTCACGCCGATTTGGGAAAATCCAAGTTCACGGGCCCAGGCCCGTATCCGGGAAATGAATTGACTGCTGCTGAACGTCACGAAGCCATTGTAGAAACCCGCGTCCTGCCTGACGAAACCGCCACGCAGGCCCTGGCCGCCGTGCTGGCGGCGCAGCCGTCCCTGCGCAACGCCTTTGTCGAACTGCACGGCCAGCTCGGCGCCGGCAAGACCACCCTGGTACGCCACCTGCTGCGGGCCCTGGGCGTGAGCGGCCGCATCAAGAGCCCCACCTACGCCGTGGTCGAGCCGCATGAGCTGCCGGGCCTGGCCATCTGGCATTTCGACTTCTACCGCTTCAGCGACCCGCGCGAATGGGAAGACGCGGGCTTTCGCGACCTCTTTGCCAGCCCCGGCCTGAAACTGGCCGAATGGCCCGAAAAAGCCACCGGCCTGCTGCCCCTGGCCGATCTGGCCATCGAACTGCAGGTGCAAGCCGACGAGTCACGCCGGGTCACACTGACGGCACGCACGCCCACGGGGGCCGCGCTGCTGCGGGGCCTGCGCGAGGTGCCGGCATGAGCGCCATGAATCGGCGTGACCTGCTGCAGACCGGCACCCTGGTGCTGCTGCTGGGCCGCGCCCAGATCGCGCGCGGCGCGTCCATCGTGGCCGTGCGCGTCTGGCCGGCCGAGGACTACTCGCGCGTCACGCTGGAATCGGACACGGCGCTCAAGTCCAAACAAAGCTTTCTCGGCCAGCCCCCGCGCCTGGCGGTGGACATCGAGGGCATCGAGCTCAACCCGGCCCTGCGCGAGCTGGTGGCCAAGGTGCTGCCCGACGACCCCAACATCGCCGGCATCCGCGTGGGCCAGTACGCGCCGGGCCTGGTGCGCCGGGTGATCGACCTCAAGCAGGCCATCAAACCCCAGGTCTTCACGCTCAAGCCCATCGAGCCCTACCAGCACCGCCTGGTCTTCGATCTCTACCCCACCACCCCGCCCGACCCCCTGGCCCAGCTGATCGCCAGGCACCTGGGGCCACAGACGCCCCAGCCGTCCGCGGTGGTCGCCCGTGCGGAAGTCGATCCCCTGGGCGAACTGATCGCGCGCCACACCGAGAAAACGTCCGGGCCGGGTCAGCCGCCGGCGCCCGCGCGGCCGGCGCACGGCAACGGCACGGACCGCCTGATCATCATCGCGCTGGACCCGGGCCATGGCGGCGAGGACCCGGGTGCCATCGGCCGCAACGGCACGCGCGAGAAG
>JACCDS010290739.1_pt1 | contig 26040 bp, 26 predicted proteins | sample 7446441 | NCBI WGS metagenome assembly JACCDS01 (sample SAMN15323445, study PRJNA562643) | freshwater metagenome | isolation source: river surface water | place: USA:Blue River Watershed | collected 2017-08-17 | reverse complement strand
TGCTGAACCAGATGTCGGATTTCTGGTTCGAGAAGCTCGGCCATATCGTGCCGAACCACCTGACCGGCGTCGCACCCGAGAGCGTGGTCGCGCCGTCCGAGGTCGAGCAGGTGCGCGGCCGTGCAGTGGTCGCGAAACGTCTGAAGCCTATTCTGGTCGAGGCGGTGGTGCGCGGCTATCTGATCGGCTCCGGCTGGAAGGACTACCAGTCCACCGGCGCCGTCTGCGGCATTCCGCTGCCGGCCGGACTGAAGCTTGCGGCCAAGCTGCCGCAACCGATCTTCACGCCGGCGGCGAAGGCCGACATCGGCGAGCATGACGAAAACATCAGCTTCGACGAGATGGTCAAACGTATCGGCAAGGAGCTCGCCGAAAAAATGCGCGACATCAGCATCCGCCTGTACCAGACCGCCGCTGACTATGCGGCCACGCGCGGCATCATCATCGCTGACACCAAGTTCGAGTTCGGTCTTGATGACAACGGCACGCTGCATCTGATGGATGAAGTGCTGACCGCGGATTCATCGCGCTTCTGGCCGGCGGATTCGTATGCGGAAGGCATCTCGCCGCCGTCATTCGACAAGCAGTTCGTGCGCGATTATCTCGAAACGCTGAAAGACTGGAACAAGACTGCACCGGCACCGGCATTACCGGCCGACGTGATCGAGAAAACCGGCGCGAAATACCGCGAGGCGCTGCAGCGCCTGACTGGCAACGAACTGAAGGACTAAGGGGGCGCAATGAGCGAAGCGAACAAGTCCGCAGGTATCCCGCTGATCGGCGTGGTGATGGGATCGTCGTCCGACTGGGACGTGATGCAGCACGCAGTCGCGATGCTGAAGGAATTCGGCATTGCGCACGAGGCGCAAGTGATCTCTGCGCACCGCATGCCAGACCAGATGTTCGACTACGCAAAGTCCGCGCGCGCGCGCGGGCTGCGCGCGATCATCGCGGGCGCTGGCGGCGCGGCGCATCTGCCGGGCATGATCGCATCGCAGACCATCGTGCCGGTGCTCGGCGTGCCGGTGCCGTCGAAATACCTGCGCGGCGAAGATTCGCTGCTGTCCATCGTGCAGATGCCCAAGGGCATACCGGTGGCGACTTTCGCCATTGGCGAAGCAGGCGCTGCGAATGCCGCGCTGTCGGCGATCGCGATGATCGCCGTCGATGATGCGACGCTCGCCGAGAAGCTCCTCACATTCCGCCAGCAGCAGACCGCCGCTGCGCAGGCTATGACCCTCCCGCTATAAGTTTGCCCGCATGACCCAAAGCAATTCGAAAGACAGTTTCATCCCCGCCGCCAACCCGTCGACCTGGCTCGGCGTGATGGGCGGCGGCCAGCTCGGCCGCATGTTCGCGCACGCTGCGCAGGCGATGGGCTACAAGGTCGCGGTACTGGAGCCGGCGCAGGATTGCCCGGCCGGCCACGCGGCCGATCACCTGCTGGTGGCCGGCTATGCCGATGCGGCCGCATTGAAGGAACTCGGCGCGCAGTGCGTTGCCGTCACAACCGAGTTCGAGAACGTGCCGGCGCACAGTCTGGCGCAACTGGCTGAACAGGCCTTCGTTGCGCCGTCGGCCGCCGCGGTTTCGGTGGCACAGGACCGGCTGGTCGAGAAAAAATTCTTTACCGACTGCGCATTGCAATCCGGCGTGCTGCCGGCGCCGCATCGCGCGGTCGCATCCGATGCCGACATTGATGCGCTGCCAGACGAGCTGTTCCCCGGCATCCTGAAGACCGTGCGCATGGGCTACGACGGCAAGGGCCAGGCGCGCGTGAGCTCGCGCGATGAGGTGCGTGCCGCGTTCGTGCAGATGAAGGGCGTGGCCTGCGTGCTCGAGAAGATGCTGCCGCTGGCGTACGAAGTGTCGGTGCTGGCCGCGCGCGGCGCGGACGGACAGGCGGTCGTGTATCCGATCGCGGAGAACGTGCATCGCGACGGCATCCTGTTCACCACGACCGTGCCGGGGCCGAACGTGTCCGCCGATTGCGCGGCGCGCGCGCAGGCGGCAGCGCTGGAGATCATTGCGCGTCTCGATTATGTCGGCGTGCTGTGCATAGAATTTTTCGTGCTGAAGGACGGTTCGCTGGTCGTCAACGAGATGGCGCCGCGTCCGCACAACAGCGGGCATTACACGATTGACGCCTGCGTGACCAGCCAGTTCGCGCAGCAGGTGCGTGCGATGGCCAAGCTACCGCTGGGCGAGCCGCGCCAGCATTCGCCGGCGGTGATGCTGAACATCCTCGGCGACCTGTGGTTCGACGGCGATGCCGACACGCCGCGCGAACCCGCGTGGGCGCAGGTGCTGGCGCTGCCCGGCGCGAACCTGCACCTGTACGGCAAGGATGACCCGCGTCGCGGCCGCAAGATGGGGCACGTGAGCTTCGTCGCGGCCACGCTGGCCGATGCACAGCAAAACTTCGCCGCCGCCTGCCGCATCCTCGGCATCAAATCCTGATGGACCTTGATGCGATCCGCGCTGCGGCGCGGCTGCTCGAAGCGGGGCAACTGGTCGGCATACCGACCGAGACGGTTTACGGGCTTGCGGCCGATGCGGGCAATCCGGATGCGGTTGCCGCTATTTTCGATGCCAAAGGGCGTCCGTCGAATCATCCCGTGATCGTGCATGTCGCGCGCGATGCCGACCTGTCACGCTGGGCGGCCGGCGTCCCGGTGGAAGCTGAAAAGCTGATCGCCGCGTTCTGGCCCGGACCGCTGACCCTGATCCTGAAACGCGCATTGCAGGTGCCTGACGCCGTCACCGGCGGGCAGGATTCGGTCGGGTTGCGTTGCCCGGCGCATCCGGTTGCGCAGGCTTTGCTGCAGGAATTCAATCATGGGCAGGGCGGGCTGGCTGCGCCGTCCGCGAACCGCTTCGGACGCGTCAGTCCGACCACGGCGCAGCATGTGATCGACGAGTTCGGCGCACCGGGCGAGGGGCCGCTGGCGGCGGTGCTCGATGGCGGCCAGTGCGAAGTCGGCATCGAGTCGACCATCATTGACCTGACGCGGCTCGATACGCTCGGTCCGGTCTTGCTGCGGCCGGGGCATATCGGTGCCGGACAGATCGAGAAGACACTCGGCAGTGCGCTGGCCTTGCCGGATCAGGCGGCGCCGCGCGTGTCGGGAAGCCTTGATGCGCACTATGCGCCGCGCACGCCGGTTGCGCTGCTGGCAGGGCCGCAGATGCAGCATGTGGTCGATAGCTTGCGCGCGAAAGGCAAGCGGGTGGTGACGATGCGATGCGCAGTCGACGCGGATGCGTATGCGCATGCTTTGTATTCGAATCTGCGCGCACTCGACAGCGAAGGTGCTGACCTGATTCTTGTCGAGCTGCCGCCGCAGCACGCGGCTTGGCAGGGGGTGAATGACCGCTTGCGTCGGGCCGCGTTCGATTCGGCCGGTGTTCTCGACAGCCTGTTGGCTTAAACCCCGATCTCCGCGAAGCGGCCGCCGTGAAATACCAGCGCGGGTTTGGCTTCAAACGCGCAGCGCTCGACTTCGCCGACGAAGATCACATGGTCGCCCTCGGGATAGCGGCTGCGGTTATGGCATTCGAACCACGCGGACACGCCACCGAGGATAGGCAGGCCGGTTTGCGACAGCGTGAAATCGACGCCGTGGAAACGATCGTCAGCCCGGCTGGCGAAGCGCTCGGCCAGCGCGGCCTGGTCGGCCGCCAGCACATTGATCACGTAGTGCGAATTGCCGGAAAACAGCGGCAGCCCGCGCGAATGGCTGCCCAGGCTCCACAGCACCAGCGGCGGCGTCAGCGACACCGAGTTGAACGAGCTGGCAGTCAGGCCGAAGAAGCCGCCGTTTTCGTCGCGCGTGGTGATCACGGTTACGCCGGTGGCGAACTGGGACAGCGCGGCGCGGAAGTGCTGCGAATCGAATTCGGGTTCTGCTGCGGGTTTTTTTGGGCTGAGCATAAGGGTGAGTCGGTAGCTAACCCCCGGATTATGCCGAAAATGCGCTTTCTGCGCGGAAGCGTCCCTGATCTTGCGTAGAATCATCGCCATGGAGACCCAAGCTCATTCGATGCTGGCGCTGCTGGAAAAGCATGCGACCTGGCACGCCGACCGCCTCGCGCATCTGCTGCCGGTGCGCGATATCACTTACCGCCGCCTGTGGTCGCGCATCGAGCGCGGCTCGGCGCGGCTGCGCGGCGAATGGCATGTCCAGCCCGGCGATCTGGTTGCCTATGTCGGCAATGGCCATCCGGATGCGATCGTGCTGTACTTTTCCCTGCTGCGTATCGGTGGGTCGCTGCTGCCGCTGGAAGCGATGCCGGCGGCCGATGTGAACAAGGCGCTGGCCGCGATGAAGCCTGTGCTCGTGGTGCACGATGACGGCATGCCAACCGGGCCGTGGCCTGCGCGTCGCCTCGACGACTTGCTGGCCGACTGGAGCCATCATGATCCGCTGCCGGCCGCAGATCACCATACCCGCTGCGCGCTATGGCTGCAGGACGGCAACGGGCAATGGCAGGCCAGCAGCCTGCGCGAGCTGTGCGCTGCGCTGCCGGCGTCGCCGCGCGCCAGCTTCATCGCCGACCGCATCTTCAGCGCCGACCTGCTGGCCAACGTCGTGCTGCCCTCTTTGCGCGATGCGTGCCTGATGCAGTTCGCGGCCACCGACACGATACGCAAGACCGGCTCGTAGCATCATGCTGCGTGATGCGATACATTCTTCGGATAATTCAGACGGGAGCGTTCGATGAATAACGAAATCGCAACCCTCGGCGGCGGTTGCTTCTGGTGCCTCGAGGCGGTCTTTCAGGAATTGCACGGCGTGCTGCAGGTGGAATCCGGCTACAGCGGCGGCCAGGTGCATAACCCGACCTATGAGCAGGTCTGCGCGGGCACGACCGGTCATGCAGAAGTGGTGCGCGTGCATTTCGATCCGTCACTGCTTGGCTATCGTGACATCCTCGAAGTGTTCTTCACCATCCACGATCCGACCACGCCGAACCGGCAGGGCAATGACGTCGGCACGCAGTATCGCTCAGTGATCTACGCAAACCATGCGCAGCAGATGGCGGTGGCCAGGCAGGTGATCGCGGAGATGGCGAATGTGTGGGATGCACCCCTTGTGACCGAACTGGTTGACGCGCCGGTGTTCTATCCGGCCGAGGAGTATCACCAGAACTACTTCGTGAACCATCCGCTGCAGTCGTATTGCGCGTTCGTGGTCGCGCCGAAGGTGGCGAAGTTCCGGAAGGTGTTTTCGGAGAAATTGCGTCGGTGAATATTGGCGGGTTTCGCCTTCGGCTCAACCCACCATCACCCGTACATATATTTTCTCGACCAGCGCAATACGTCCGCATCGCGCCCCGCCTTGCCGCACACCACCTGATACAGCGAAATCCAGTCATGCCGGAACGCATGCGCGCAGCCGGCGAGGTAGATGCGCCAGATCCGGTATTTCCTGTCATCGACCAGTGTTCGTATCTGCGCGTCGTTGCGCTCGAAGTTCTCGGCCCAGATCGCGCAGGTGCGCGCATAGTGGCGGCGCAGGTTCTCGACATCCAGCGGTTCCATGCCGCCGTCCTGCATCGCCGCCAGCACCGTGCCGATATGCGGCAGCTCGCCATGCGGGAACACATACTGTTCGATAAACTCGCCGGCGCCATGTCGTGCGGTAGCGTGGTCGGTGTTGGTGGTGCAGATGCCGTGGTTCATCATCAGCCCGTCGTCGGCCAGCAGGCTGCGCAACTTGGCGAAATACAGGGGCAGGTTTTTCAGCCCGACATGCTCGAACATGCCGACGCTGGTGATGCGGTCGAACTGCCCGTCCATGTCGCGGTAGTCGAGCAGCCGGATGCTGACACGATCGTCCAGCCCCAGTGCCTTGACCCGCTCGCTGGCCAGCGACAACTGCTTCTGTGACAGCGTGATGCCGACGCAGCGTGCGCCGAATTTCTGCGCCGCGCGCGTCACCAGCGCGCCCCAGCCGCAGCCGATGTCCAGCAGCGTCTGCCCGGGCCGCAGGTCGATCTTGTTCAGGATGTGGTCGATCTTCTTTTGCTGCGCGGTCGCCAGGTCTTCATCACCGTTTTCGAAGTAGGCGCACGAGTACACCATCGCCGGATCGAGGAAGCATTGGTAAAACTCGTTGGAGACGTCGTAATGGTATTCGATCGCCTGCGCATCCTGCCGGCGCGTATGCGGACGCGGCGTGAACAGCTGTCCCAGCCGCGAGCCCTGCTGCAAGCCGTGCTCGGCCAGCTTGTTCGCCACCTCGAAGATCGCGCGCAGCCGGCCTTCGACCTCCAGCTTGCCGTCGACATAGGCGCGGCCGAGATTGTCGAGCGTAGGGTTCAGCAGGCAGGACAGGGCGGCCGGCCGGGTCACGCGTATCGTCACTTCGGGCGCTTGCGCGCTGAAATCGAATTGCCGGCCATTCCACAGCTGCAGCCGCAGCGGCAGCGCCGGACGAGCGCGCATGTCACGGACCCAGTTATCGAGCTTTTTTTCCCAGAACATCGCGTCCCTCCAGCGAGGGACTATGCTTTCCGCGGAAATCCGTTGTATTGATATTTCTCTAACTCAGGGCTGCAGTCGCTGCCGCAACCAGCTGCCATCCGCCTGCCTCTCATACGCGATGCGATCGTGCAGCCGCGAACGCCGACCCTGCCAGAACTCCATCCATTCCGGCACCAGCCGATAGCCACCCCAGTGCGCGGGGCGCGGCGGTTGTTCGCCGAACTTTGCTTCGGCGTCATGAAATTGCTGCTCCAGCTGCTCGCGGCTGGCGATCGGCCGGCTTTGCGCCGACGCATGGGCGCCGATGCGGCTCTTCACCGGGCGTATGCCGTAATACGCGTCGCTTTCGCCGGCGTCGACGCGCTCGACGCGACCCTCGATGCGTATCTGCCGCTCGATGTCATGCCAGTGGAAGGTCAGCGCCGCTTGCGGGTTGTGCAGCAGCTGTTCGCCTTTGCGGCTTTCGTAATTGGTATAAAAGGTGAAGCCGCGTTCGTCGAAGTCTTTCAGCAGCACGATGCGCAGCGAAGGCTTGCCGTCGCTGCCGACGGTGGCCAGCCCCATCGCGTTTGGCTCGGGCACCTGAGTCTCGACGGCCTGATGGAACCAGAGCGCGAATTGCCGGATCGGGTCGGTGTCCACATCCTGTTCGGACAGGGTGGCGTGGCTGTAGTCGCGGCGAAGGTCGGCGACGGACAATTTATCGGTCATGTCGGTTCGGTGTTGTGATGTGAAAAACGCGCGGCACGGCGCGCGGCGACGGGGACGGTGCACGCGATAACGGCGCCCAGCCCCCAGAATACGGCAAACAGGCCCAGCGTGGCGCCCGCGGCGCCATAGGCCAGCGGCAGGGCGACGGCGGACAGGTTGCCCAGGCTGGCGCGAATTGCGATCGCCTCGGCGCCGCGACCCGGCGGCGCGGCGATGTGCAGCAGTGCCAGCACGTTGGGCTGCCCGCTGCCCAGCGCCAGCCCGAGCGCGAATGCGGCCGCCGCCATCGCCAGCGGCTGCTGCATGAAAGGCAGCAGCAGGTAGACCAGTGCGGCGGCGGCCAGCGCGCCGGTCAGTACCTGCCATTCATGATAGCGGCGCACGATGCCGGGCATCGCTATCCTGACCACTAAGGTCGCGGCCGAGAACGTGGCGAGGATCATGCCTATCATTGACGCCGAGTAGCCCAGCTGCGTGCCGCGTATCGGCGTCACGAAGGTGAACATGTCCCAGGCCGCCGCCAGCGTGATGCCGACGAAGTACACGCCGCGCAGCTCGCGATTGCGCAGCAGCTGCATCGGGCTGCCCCGGGCTTGCGTTGGCGACGTACGCTGGACAGGCAGCGCGCGCAGCGTGCTGCTCGACGCGATCATGAAGGACAGCAGCGTGAATACGCCGCAGGCGATGAACGCATAGGCCTGCCCCGCATGGTCGATCGTGAAACCGGCGATCAGCGGTCCGACGAAAGACGACACCGAAAATCCCACCGATAGCCGGGAATAGCCGGCGGACTTGTGTTCGTTGGCGAGCATGGCGCCGACCGCATGCTGGGTGGCGATGAAGATGGCCATGAAACCGGTGCCGATCAGGATTGCGGCGACATACAGTGCAGCCACCGCCTTCACCGAGGCGGCGACGATGACGCCGGCCGACGCGATCACGCCGCCGGCGCGCAAGGGCTTCTGCACACCGATGCGATCGATGATCCGGCCCATGCCGACTGCCAGCAGCATCGGGAACACCGCAAACAGCGCGACCAGCGTGCCGACCGTGAATTCGGACGCGTGCAGCGACAGCGCATACAGCGCCGTCGTCACGCGCGCCGCGCCGAGCGCGACATGCGCGCAGACGGCGACGGCAATCAGGGCCAGCAGCGGGGAAGGGCGGCGCGACAGGGTGATCAACGGGCGTGAATGGTATTGAAAGACAGATCAGTTCGACAGTTTACGGCGAAGGATGGCTTTGCGTCCGTTAAAATTGAGGGATGGCAAGCGTATTTCCCCTTCCTGACGAGCCCGCGGGCGACATCGATTTCGAGCGTCGCTTCGGCGGCATTGCGCGGCTGTACGGCGTGCCGGCCCTGCAGGCGTTTCGCGCCGCGCGCATCTGCGTGATCGGCGTCGGCGGCGTCGGTTCCTGGGTGGTGGAAGCTCTCGCGCGCAGCGCCATCGGCCACCTCACGATGATCGACCTCGATCATCTGGCCGAGTCGAATGTGAACCGGCAGGTCCATGCCTTGACCGACACGCTGGGCAAGGCAAAGGTGCTCGCACTGGCCGAGCGCATCGCGCAGATCAATCCCTTCTGTCTGGTGACCGGGGTCGAAGAATTCGTCGATGCCGACAACATTGCCGCTTTGATCGTGCCGGGCCGTTTTGATTTCGTGATCGATGCGATCGACGATGCGCGCGCAAAAACAGCGCTGATCGTGCATTGCCGCGAACAGCAGATTCCCTTGTTGACGATAGGCAGCGCTGGCGGGCAAATTGACCCGACCCGTATCGCCGTCTGCGACCTGTCGCGTACCGAGCAGGAACCGCTGCTTGCGCGTGTGCGCAAGAACCTGCGCATCAAACATGGGTTCCCGCGCGGCACGAAAAACAAGTTCGGCATCGACGCGGTGTACTCGACCGAGCCGCTGCGCTTTCCTGAAGCCTGTGACGTCGACGGCGAGCAGGCCGGCGTCACCGGCCTCAATTGCGCCGGTTACGGATCGGCGGTGGTGGTGACGGCCGCCTTCGGTTTTGTCGCTGCCGCGCATGTGCTGCGCAAGCTGGCCGGGGCCGCCATGGCTTCGTCTCAGGCCAGCGATCTCTCCACAACCGGCGAATAAATCACGCCGCCTTTTACCGGCACGGACTGGATCAGCATGATCTTGCTGACCTTCCACGTAACCATCGGTGCGAACGGTTCGTCCAGGCTGTTCGCATCGCGCGCCAGCGTCACGTGCGGCCTGAACTTTCCTTCCGCCTTGACCGTCACCTGAGCCGCATTCAGTTCCTGCATCAGTGATTGCTGCAGCTCCAGCAGCGGCGTCGGCGTTTCCGATGGTCCCGCCCATGCGATGCGCGGCTTGCTGAAATAACCGTAACGATCGAGCGCCAGCGTAAAGCTCTGGCCGGGCAGCTTGTCGATCAGCTTTGCCAGCGTCGGCATCAGCGACTGGGCCTGATTGCCCAGAAAGGCCAGCGTCAGGTGCAGGTGGTCGGGACTGACGCGGCGGCCGATCACGGAGTCCTGCAATTGTTTCAGGCGCGCGCGGGTCAGCTCGTCCGGCCACAGTGCGAAAAACAGTCGTGCGTAATTGTTCATGCGGGTTGAGTAAGTCAATGCGCCGGCATTGTCGCCGGCGGCAGTTGGCCGGGGAATGGCAGGGCTTGCCTTAAATCAAATTTTCCGAAAATTAAGTAAGGCTGAGTTAGTACCTACTGTTTAGCTAAGCCTTCTATCCCTGCGCGAAGTTCATAAAAAACAACAACGCTTAGTACATCTGCACTATTCCGCTTTTGCCGTTATCGCATGACACTGCGATCAATGACAAATAGGCAACATTTGTCAGGCGTCCTGAGGGTAGAGGCAAGCCCGCGAGGATAAGTGCCCCGGCACAGACTGGCAGCCACAGCGCCAATCCCTGTCCGGGACTTTCTGGTTCATTCCTTTGTAAGGAGTTGGTAAATGAAAGCACTGATGAAGAAAGTACAGTCCTTCCTGGTCGATGAGCAGGGAGCCACGGCGGTGGAGTACGGAATGATGGTCGCGCTGATCGCAGCGGTCATTGTCATCGCCGTGACGGCCATCGGTACGCAGCTCGATACGAAGTTCACCGAGGTGCTGACCGCCATTGGCGGCGCCAAGCCCTGATCGACGCATCCTGCGCTGAAACCCAGACAGGTCCTCGCTGCTGTCGGTAGCGGCGAGGACTTGCGAATGGCAACCATGACCCTCTTCTCACCACATGCCGTGTCGACACTGAGCCTCTGCGGATTGCTCATCACGGCCTTGCTGGCAGCGCACACCGACTGGTCTTCGTGGCGCATTCCGAACCAGCTCGTGGCCGGAAGTTCGCTGGCGGCGCTGATGATCGCGGCATTTGGCTTCTCTGTGCAGCCACTGCCGTCTGCGCTGCTGGGTGGTGTGGTCGGCCTTGCCTTGCTGATCCCGCTGTACTGGCTGGGCGGCATGGGCGCGGGAGACGTCAAGCTGATGGGCGCGCTGGGACTCCATGCAGGACCGTGGCTGATCGCCGACATTGCTATCGCCAGCGCGATCGTCGGAGGGGTGTGGTCTACAGTCCTGATCTTCAGTCGAACTCCCACCGGGCTACGAATCAGGGAGATGGCATCGGCGCACAGGTTGAAATCAAACGGCGAAGGCCGCGCGAGCGGAGCGAGAGGCAGCAAGGAGCCGCACATGAATGAAGGTTCACGCGGGACGATACCTTACGGCGTGGTCATCGCAATCGGAACTTTGTTTGTATTGATGTCGGCATTGGCATAGCCAGAGAACGAATACCCGGGAATCCCAATTCCCGGGAAGAGCCGGAGGAATCATGCGAACGACAAGAACATGGACCATGCTCGGCGTGGCCGTGCTGGCGGGCCTGCTGGCCGTGCTGGTGGCGTCGAAATGGCTGAACGGAAAATCCGGCAGCGGCATGGCCAAGGTGGCCGTCGCCGCGACCGATATCAGCCTGGGCCAGCGCCTGACGCCGGAGCTGGTGCAGGTCGTCGACTGGCCGACCGGCAGCATGCCGCCCGGCGCCGTCAAGAAAGCGGATGCGCTCGATGGCCGTGTGCTCAGGACCAGTGTGATGCGTGGCGAGCCCGTTCTTGAATCCAAGCTTGCGCCGGTCGGCACCAAAGGAGGCTTGTCTGCCGTCATTGGTGAAGGCAAGCGTGCGATCACGGTCCGTGTGAATGACGTGATTGGCGTTGCAGGCTTTGCGCTGCCGGGAAATTATGTCGACATCATCGTCAACACGCAGCGCGAATCCGGCGATGCACACGCGCGCGACAAAAATATTTCCAAGATCGTGCTGGAGCGCATCCTGTTGCTGGCGGTCGCGCAGGAGGTGAGTCGCGACGAAACCAAGCCCAAGGTCGTCAATGCCGTAACGCTGGAAGTCACGCCGGAGCAAGCCGAGAAAATCGATCTCGCGCGCAGCATCGGCACCTTGTCGCTGGTGTTGCGCAACCAGGTCGATCCGCAACCCGTCGACACCGCCGGCGCGACCAAGTCGACGCTGCTGGATGAAGCGGTCATCAAGGTGGCCGAAACTGCCAAGCCAACAGCGCGCCCGGTGCGCGCAGTCATGCGACCGCGCCAGCCGGCCAAGCCTGCTGAATCCATCCCCAAGCCCGTCGAGCCGGTGAAGGCCGACGCCACGCCGCCCAGATCCGGATCGTGTATCGGTGTCATCAACGGCTTGCGCAATGCGCAGGAATGCTACTGACTCCGGCCAGATGCCGATCAAGGAGAACAAGAATGAAACCGAGCATCTCAGCCTTGCACGCGTTGGCACTGTCCAGTCTGATGGCTACCGTAGTATCGGTGTCCTCACAGGAGTCGAGCGCACAGCCTAATCGCCCGAGCAGCGAAAAGCTCAAGCCAAATCAGGTCGGCACATTACAACCACTGAACTGCAACGGCGAGCCAGCGGCACCCAGCATGATGACGTTGCCGATCGGAAAATCAACCTTGCTGAAGCTGCCTGAGCCTGTAACGAACCGGACGCTGGGCAATCCGGCAGTGGCGCAGGCCATGATGGTCTCGCCCGAAACGCTGTACCTGCTCGGCGTCGAGATTGGTGCGACCAACATGATCGTGCAGGGCAAGAGCGGCCGATGCAGCGCGATCGACGTCGTCGTGACGATGGATCCCAGTGCGCTGCAATCGGCGCTGCGTGAGCTGATGCCGGATGAAAAGGATATCCGTATCAGTGCAGCGGCGGATAGCCTGATCCTGAGCGGAGTCGTCAGCGACACCCTGGTCGCGTCGCGCGTGCATGACCTTGCGCTTGCCTATGTGCGCCGGCCAGCCAGTGTGAGCGCGGGTGCGCAGCAGGAAGGCATGGCTGCGACAACGAGCGGATCACTGCCGGGCGGCTCACCGGCCAATCTCGCGATACAGCAGCTGCGAGTGATCAACCTGTTGCAGGTGGCGGCAGCGCAGCAGGTGATGCTGGAAGTGAAGGTGGCCGAGGTGTCGAAGGCGCTGGTCGACAAGCTGGGCGTCAAGGTGGCCGGCGGCCCGATGATCGGGTCAGTGAACTACACCATCCTGTCGAGTTTCCTGACCTCCGGCCTCGGCGGCGCAATCGGCGCCACTCGGGCGTCAGGCTCAGGTGTGGAATTGTCGGCGGAAAAGAAGGATTCGCTGGTAAAGGTGCTCGCCGAGCCGAACGTGATGGCCATCAGCGGACAGGAGGGAAGCTTTCTCGCCGGCGGCAAGATCCTGATCCCGGTGGCGCAGGATGCGCTCGGCCGCGTCACGCTCGAAGAGAAGGAGTTCGGCGTGGGCCTGAAGTTCACGCCCACCGTGCTCGCCGGAGGTCGCATCAATCTGCGCGTCGCGCCCGAAGTGTCGGAACTGTCACGCGAGGGCGTCAGCATCAGTAGCGGTACCGCTACCAGCACCACGGGTATCGGCGGTACCGGCACGGTGCAGTCGGTGTCCATCCTTCCTTTGATCACGACACGGCGTGCGTCGACCACGGTGCAGCTGGCTGACGGTCAGAGCTTCGCGATCGGCGGCCTCATCAAGAACAACACCACCAGCAACATCCGCGCCTTCCCGATACTGGGCGAACTGCCGATTCTGGGCGCGCTGTTCCGCAGTACGGACTTCCAGAACGACAAGACCGAGCTGGTCTTCGTGGTGACGCCGCGGCTGGTGAAGCCGCTGCCAGCGGATGCGAAGCTGCCCACCGACGGCTACCGCGACCCGAACCGCAAAGAATTGTTCATCGACGGCAAGCTCGAAGGCGCTGGCGGCGAACCACCCAAGGCACAGCCGCGCGATGGCGCCGCCGGATTCGAACTGAAATGACGGAGGCACAGATGAAAACGATAAGGAAACTCGTATTGCCACTGGCAGTGCCGATGTTGGCAGCTTGCGTGCAAACCACTCCGCAGTGGGATGGCCGGTTTGGCGAGTCGGTGCGGCTGGCGCAGCAGCAGCAGGTGCTGAATCCGGCCGCCGGCGGCGGTGCGCCCGCCAACGGCATCGAGGGAATCACGGGGCGCGAGATCGTCACGCGCTACCGCGGTTCATTCAAGGAGCCACAGCCGGCGAGCAACGCTTTCACGATCGGCGTGGCGCGCTGAATCGTCGCTAAACGCCAGCGGAGGAAGCGTGAGCATTCAACGATACCGGAACCTGCCCCGCCGCCGACAGAAAGGTGCGGTGGCGGTCATCGTGGGGTTGGTGATGGTCGCCATGATCGGCATGGCCGGACTCGCGCTCGATCTCGGGCAGCTCTATGTCGCCAAGGCCGAATTGCAAAATGCGGCCGACGCCTGCGCGCTATCCGCGATTCAGTCGGTCACGGGCAGCAACGGCCAGCAGCTGCAGATCGGCGAGGCTGCGGGCATGACGACGGCACAACGGCACCGTGTGGTCTTCCAGTCGCGCACCGTCACGACGGAAATGAACTCGACCCTCGACTTCGCCGCTGAACCCTCCGGACCCTGGTATCACGCCGGCGACCTCGGCGTGAGCAACCCGACCGTGCTGACGATGCGTTACGCACGATGCAGCTTGTCGCAAGATGAAATCAATACCTGGCTGATACAGGTATTGAACCTGCTCCCCGGCGTGAACATCGGCGCGCAAAGCATGTCGGCATCTGCCGTCGCACGGCTGCAGCCATCACAGACGACATGCGCACTGCCAATCGCCGTATGTCAGGCCAACATCGGCACCCGGGGAAGCTGGCTGGACGGCGCAGTGAATGCGAGTGGCGCACTGACAGGAAGCTTCATGTGGGCCGATCTGAGTCCACCGCAGGGCGGCGCGGCAGAGCTGGCCGGCAATCTCACCGGCGCCGGCGAATGCCAGGTGCCGAGAACCGGATCGCCGGTGGGGCAGGCCGGAAATGTGTCGTCGCTGGCCAACGAGTACAACAGCCGTTTCGGCATCTATCAGGGCAATGTGCAGGCGGGAAGCGCCCAGCCGGATCGCTCCGGTTACTCCTATACCGACGATACCGCCGGCGGCAACTGGAGCAAAGCGGCAGGCAATGCCTACGACGACTTCATCGCGAAGCGTACGGCGAACTCACCCTATCAGGGTGGCAACCCGGGCGTGAACGGCACGATACAAGGAGCCTCCTATCTTGCCGCGAACGGCGGCGATCGCCGCATCATGATCGCGCCTATCGTCGATTGCGCCAATTACCAGACCAGCCAGACAGCACCCGTGCAGCAGTGGGCTTGTGTGCTGCTGCTTCACCCCATCGTCAACAACGCCGGCGGCAATTCGCAACTGGTAGCCGGCGGCACGCCGACGGGCAATGGCAATGGCAATGGTGGAGGAAACAGTTCGGGGCCGTCCCGCATGTACCTCGAATTCCTTGGCTATGCCTCTGACACGGGCAGCCCTTGCGCGTCGACCGGCTTGCCCGGAGGCTCAGATTCCACCGGGCCTCTGGTGCCTGCGCTGGTGAGGTGATTACGATGATCAAGGCGCACAGAATGTTCAGGTTCCGTCAGCGAGGCGCAGCCGCGCTTGAGTTCGCACTGGTGCTGATTCCGCTGCTCGTGCTGTCCTTCGGCGTCGTTGAGTACGGGCGGGCAATTTATTACTACGATACCGTTGTCAAGTCGGTCAGGGCGGCGGCGCGTTATGTCGCGCCCTACGACCCGTCGAATGGAACGTCTTTCGCCGCCGCTGCAGCGGGCGCACGCTGCCTTGCGGTTTATGGAAAGACCGAATGCGACTCCGGCGATACGCCACTGGCGCCGGGCCTGGCCACGTCGAATGTGAAGATATGCACGCGTGCTTCAGTCAGCGAATGCGACGGCATATTGAGCTCGGACGTACAGAATGTCGCGACAGGCACTGGCACCGGCACCATCAATCTGGTCGTGGTTCGCATTGAAGACTACCAGTTCGGCTTTCTCGGACTGCCACTGACGGCTGCCGGCGCCTCGGTGCAGTTTCATCCGATCGAATCGGTGATGAGGGGCATATGAAACGCATGCGGCGCTCACCAACCCAGCGAGGCGCAGCCCTGGTCGAGTTCGCGCTGGTGGCCGCTGGCGGCTTCATCCTGCTGCTGCTTGGCGTATTCGAGCTGGGTCGCCTACTTTATACCTTCAATACCGCGAACGAGGCGACACGGCTGGGCGCACGCCTTGCGGTCGTCTGCGATGCGAATGCGTCGGTCATCACTGATCGCATGTCGGCGCTACTGCCGCAACTCAACGCTGATACCGTGAGCATCAGCTACGACCCGCCCGACTGCGCATCAGATGCGGTCACCGCGCGCTCAAGCTGCCACTCGGCAACCGTTGCGGTGAAACCGGGAACGACGATACAGACGGCGATTCCTTTCGTGAACTTCACGGTGGATATACCGCCGTTTTCCACTACCCTGACCCGCGAGGCGATGGACAGCAGTACCTGCACCTGAGCCGACGGAGAAACCTATGAATGCGCTCGTTGTATCGCCCGACCTCGAACTGAAGGCCACGATTCAGAAACTCTGCGCATCCAGAATGCTGTCGATTGACGTTGTCCGCGATATGCCGGGCATGCCGCGTCTTGATCCCGTCACGCATGAACGCCCCGATCTGTTGTTTTTCGACGCGCGCGGCGACAAGCAGGACGTCCTGCAGCAGCTCGAACGAACGGCGATGCGCTATCCACAGGCGATGATCGTGTTGCTGGCGCCGGAACAGTCTCCCGATCTGCTGATTGCAGCGATGCGAATCGGCGTGCGCGAGGTCGTCAGCTTCCCCATCGACCTCGGCGAGCTGGACAAGGCCATTGAGCGTATTACGGCCAAAATGCGCGAGGCCACGCGCGAGGAAGGAAAGATTCTGGCGCTCGTCTCCAGCAAAGGCGGTAGCGGTACGACGTTCATCGCAGTCAATCTTGCCTACGGATTGGCGAGCATCGCGCATAAGCGGGTTTTGCTGATCGACCTGAACCTGCAATTCGGCGACGCCGCACTGTTCGTTTCTGACGCGAAGCCGCCGGCGACGATGGTGGACCTATGCGAGCAGATTGGCCGTCTGGATCCGCAATTGCTGAGTTCAAGCCTGATTCATGCGGCACCTGATTTCGATGTGCTCGCCGCCTCGTCCGATCCTGATCCCGATGACCGGGTCCGTCCTGATCATGTGGCGGCGATACTTGCGCTGGCCAAGAGCCAGTACGACTTCGTCCTGCTTGATGCGGGCCGGCAGATCAATGCGGTGACTATCCGCGCGCTCGACTCGAGCGATCTCATCTTTCCGGTGCTGCAGCAAAGTCTGCCCTTCATCCGCAACGGCCAGCGCATGCTGGACATGTTCTCAACCCTTGGCTATCGCAAGGACAGCATACGGCAGATTCTTAACCGGCATGATGAGACCAGTGCGTTGTCCCAATCAGAGATGGAGCGCAGTCTCGGGTCCCGAATCGCACATCAGATACCGAACAATTTCGAGATCGCCAGCGAATCGGTCAACCAGGGCGAGCCCGTGTTGAAGCTGGCCCGAAGCAGCAATCTCGCCAAGGGCTTTGTCAGGATGGTGCAGTCGCTGACCGAAGCGCCGATGCCGTCTTCGCCGGGATTGATCCGACGACTTTTCGTGCGTAATGCCGCTGTGACGAATTAATGGAAGACGAGGACGCATGTACATCGAAAAAATGAAAGTGGAGCCTATCCTGAACCTGCGCGACAAGCTGGCGGCGGCCGAGGCGAGAACACCCGCCTACGTACCGGATGAATTCAGTACGGAAGCTTTCCGTGCATTGAGTCAGCGCCTTTATCACGCGATTTTTGAGCGCATTGACCTCGAGCGTCTGCAGCAGCTGACTGGTGAACAGTTCCGGCGCGAGTTGTCCCTGCTGATCGAGCGTATCCTCGATGAAGAGAACCTGCCTGTAAACCAGATCGAGCGGCGCCGGCTGGTGCAGGATATGCAGAATGAGATGACCGGCCTTGGCCCGATCGAATCGCTGATGAGCGATCCGTCCGTCTCCGACATCCTGGTCAACTCGCACCGGCAAGTGTACGTGGAGCGCAAGGGCAAGCTGGAGCTGACGCCTGTCCGCTTCCATGATGATGCGCATGTGATGCGAATCATCGAGAAGATCGTGTCGCGCGTCGGCCGTCGCATCGACGAATCGAGCCCGATGGTCGACGCGCGCCTGCAGGATGGTTCGCGCGTGAACGCGATCATCGCGCCGCTGGCGCTCGACGGCCCGGTACTGTCGATACGCCGCTTCTCGGTGCAGCCGCTGACCATCAATGACCTGATCGCGCACCACACGCTGACGCCACAGGTGGCCGAGCTGCTTGAATCGCTGGGCAAGGCCAAGGTGAACATCCTGATTTCCGGCGGCACCGGTAGTGGCAAGACGACCTTGCTGAACGTGATGTCGGCCTTCATTCCAGCTTCCGAGCGCATCATTACCATCGAAGACGCCGCCGAACTGCAGCTGCAGCAGCCGCATGTGGTGCGGCTGGAGACGCGCCCGCCGAATATCGAGGGCAAGGGCGAGGTGCCGCAGCGCTCGCTGGTGAAGAACGCGCTGCGCATGCGGCCGGACCGAATCATCCTGGGCGAGGTGCGCGGCCCCGAGGCGCTCGACATGCTGCAGGCAATGAACACCGGCCACGAGGGATCACTGGCCACCATTCATGCCAATACCCCGCGCGATGCGCTGTCGCGGCTGGAGAACATGATAGGCATGGCCGGCGCCAACCTCGGGCTGCGCGCGATGCGCCAGCAGATCGCATCGGCCATCACGGTGGTGATACAGCTGTCGCGCCTGACCGACGGCAGTCGCAAGCTGGTCAGCCTGCAGGAACTGACTGGCATGGAGGGCGAAGTCATCACCATGCAGGAGATCTTTACTTTCCGCCGCACCGGCGTGGCCGCCGACGGCAAGGTGAAGGGCTATTTCACCGCCACCGGCATCTGCCCGCAATTTGACCAGCGACTGAAGGAATTCGGCGTGCCGGTATCGGATTCCCTGTATCAGCCGTCACCGTCACTGAGTTGACGAAAGGAGCGCGCGATGAGCCTTCTCTATTACGGATTCGCAGTGCTGGTGTTCATCGCGGTCGCGTTCGCAGTCGAGGCATTGTGGCAGTGGTGGTTCTCGACCCAAAGCCGTGCAGCCCGTAAATTCAGCCGGCGCATACGTTCGCTCGGTGGCGGCGACGCCGATAATGCGCGCCGGCTGTCATTGCTGAAAGATCGACGCCTGGCCGATTCCGACCGCTTGCACGAGTTCCTGCGCAAGCTGAGCATTGTCGAGTCGCTCGACATTCACTTGCAGCAGGCGGGCAGTCAATCGAACGTAGGGCGGCTGCTGGCCTGGACTGCGATCGCTTTCGGTACCGGACTGTTCGTCGGAATCGTGTTGTTTCCGACGTGGTTTACGGCACTGGCGGTTGCGATTGTCTGCGGCCTCGTACCGCTGCTGCTTGTCAGCCGTCAGCGAGCGCGCCGGCTGGCGCAGCTGCAGGCGCAATTGCCTGAAGTCGCCGACCTGATCGCGCGCAGCCTGCGTGCCGGTCATGCGCTGCCTTCTACGCTGCAGATGGTGGCAGAAGAGATGCCGGAGCCGATCGCCAGCGAGTTCGGTATGGTCGCGGACGAGATCAACTACGGCCTCGGTCTGCAGCCCGCCATGCAGCGCCTTGCAGAACGAGTGCCGATCGATGACCTGCGCTTTTTGGTGATTTCCGTGCTGATCCAGCGCGAGACTGGCGGCAACCTTGCCGAGCTGATGCAGAACATGGCAAAGCTGATTCGCGAGCGCCTGAAGCTGCTCGGCCAGGTCAGGGCGCTGTCGGCCGAGGGGAGGCTGTCTGGCTGGATACTTTTTCTGCTGCCGATCGCGATGGGGCTGCTGCTGTCGCTGAGTAATCCCGTCTACATATCGAAGCTGATCGAGGATCCCGCCGGACGGACCCTGCTGGCCATCGCTGTGCTGCAAATGCTGCTGGGCGGGCTATGGATGCGCAGCATCGTCAGTCTCAGGATCTGAGCCTTATTGAAGTCTTACGCTCACGGAGCGAACCATGTCGGCTGAATCGCTGCTCTTCCTTTTCGTCGTATTCGTCGCGGTGGCGGCGGTGTCCGGCATCGCAGTCTTGCTGCTGATGCCGAACCGGATTCAGCAGCGCGTGGCCGGATCGCGTGCAGCCGAGAGTGGCCAAAGCCCGGTGACGCGGTGGCGCGAGCGGATCGCGAATGTAATCAGGCCGCTGGCCCGGCTGTCGCTGCCGACCGAGGGGTGGGAAGGCTCGGCGATGAAGATCCGCTTCATCAATGCAGGCTGGCGTCAGCCGTCGGCGCCGACGATCTTCTTCGGCATCAAGAGCCTGCTGGCATTTGTGTTCCCGCTGCTCGTGCTGCTCTTCAGCGGCGAGGCCCTGCTTGCTTCTGGCAGTAACCGGATCCTGCTGGGGCTGGTCATCGCGGCAGCGATGGGCTACTACCTTCCGAACCTGGTGCTCGCCCACGTGATTCAGCGCCGCCAGCGCGAGATCTTCGAATCCTTCCCCGATGCGCTCGACCTGCTGATCATTTGCGTCGAGGCTGGACTGAGTCTGAATCAGGCCATGGCCAAGGTGGCGGCGGAAATCGATATCAAGAGCAAGGTGCTGGCGCAGGAGCTGCAGATGGTGCTGATCGAATTAAGCAGCGGCTTTTCGAAAGAGGCCGCGCTGCGCCACCTCGCGCTGCGCACCGGCGTCGAAGAGATCGACCTGCTGGTCGCGATGATGATCCAGGCGGACCGCTTCGGCACCAGCATGGGCGATTCGCTGCGGGTGCACGCGGACAATCTGCGCACCAAGCGCCGCCAGCGCGCGGAAGAAGCGGCCGCGAAGATCGCGGTCAAGCTGTTGATGCCGCTGATCTTCATGATCTTCCCGACCCTGATGCTGGTGCTGGTCGGTCCGGCGATGATTCAGATCTACCGCGTGCTGCTGCCGACCATGGGTGCGCACTAGACAACCGAAGGAGACAATGATGAAAGCCAGAACCGGTATTTGCGCGTCGCTGTGCAGTTCCCTGCTGCTGGGCTGCTCCAGCTTTCCCAGCCTGTCGAGTCTGTTCGGCAATCCTGAGCCGCCGCCGACCATGCGCGTGGCAAAAAATGCCGACGCCGAATACCAGCGCGGCAAGCAGCTGCACCTTTCCGGCCAGTATGGCGATGCGCAGAAGGCCTATCTGGCTGCGCTGGCGATCGATCCCTCGCATGCGGAAGCGAAGAACGGCATGGCTGCGCTGATCGGCGCCAATGGCGACCTCGATCGCGCCATCGGCATCCTGGTCGATCTGTCGCGCGAGCATCCGGCCTCGCACGTGTATGCCAACCTCGGACACGCCTATCAGCTGAAAGGCCGCGATATTGACGCACGCGATGCTTACCAGCGCGCGGTCGACCTCGACCCCGGCAACGACGGCGCGCGCAAGCGGCTGCAGACGCTGGAGGACAAGCTGCAGGGAACGGCAGTGGCCCTGACCGCGATCGACGAAACGCCGCGGCCGGTAGCGGCGCAGGCCAGCATAGAGAATGTGGGGCCGGCGATGTATGCGATGCGGTATCCGACCGGGCCGCTGCCGGCGACAGCTGCCGAAGCGCCTGCGGCGAATGTAGTGGCAAGCCCCGCGGCCTCAGGTCCGGCAGCAACGGTAGCGGCGGTTGAGCTGGCTGTCGCGCCGGGCGCACGCTCGTTGCCGATCGAACTGGTGAATGCGAATGGCGTGGCCGGCCTTGCGCGCGAATTGCGCTCGCTGCTGCCGAATCAGGCATGGCGCGTCGTGCGCACCCGTAATCATGAAAACTTCAGCGTCGGCGCCACCCGCATCGAGTACGCACCGCGCCATCGGCAGGATGCGCAGCAGTTCGCGCAGGACATCGGCATCCCGGCGCGCCTGCGTGTCAATGACGAGCTGAACGGACCGCGCCTCAGGATCATCCTCGGGCATGACTGCAAGAGCTTCGAGCAGCTGAAGCAGAAGCTGGCATCCGACGGCCTGCTGCCTGCATCCTGAAATAGCGGAGATCAGTTCACCGCCAGCGGCGCCACCGTGCTGGTTTCGCTCCAGACGACGTCATGGTCCAGCGCGTAGAGCTGGCAAGGCAGCTTGCTGTTCTTCTGACATGCGGCGACGGCGCGTGACGCCGGATCGTCGCCTTCTTCCGCCCAGCTCCACGCGCCGGATCCGGAAATCGCGAAGGCGCGCGGCGCCGACTTGGCCAGATACTCACGGTAACCTTCACGCCCCCGGGTGGTGATGAAGGGCACGGCGCTCACATTGTCGAGGTCAGCGAAGTTCGTCGCCGGCGGACGCGGCGTGTCGGCGATGGCGACCGTCGGCTCGAACGGCATGCCGACGCCCTTCAGGTAGCGTTCGACCTCGGGCAGCCAGACCGATACGCCGTCGCGGCTGCCTATCATGCCGTGCGCATCGTTCTTGAATGCGCCATACGCGACCAGCTGCGATGCGCCGCCAGCAGCCTGAAAGGCGAGCTGCAGGCGCTGCGCGAGCGCGGGGTCGAAGAAGCTGTCGTTTTGCCCGTAGAACCACAGGCTAGGCAGCGCAGTCTTTGCGCCATAGTGCGCGAATGCCGTGACCAGCGAATTTTTCCAGTCGCAGTGGCTGCCATCGATGCGCAGGCCGCCGGCGAAATTCAGCAGGCCGCGCACGCCCGGAAATTTTCGGGTGCCGAAGGCCAGGGTAGCGAGTCCGCCGTAAGACTGGCCGGCGACCAGGATGCGATCGCGGTCGACCCAGGGCATTTTCACGAGCGCGTTCAGCGCCGCTTCGACATCGTCGGCCTGCTGCAGCCCGTTGTCCTTCATGTTGCAGCCATAGTCGCTGTAATTGCCGGTCGAGCCGGCAAAGCCCTTGCGCATCGGTATCGCCACCGCATAGCCGCGCTTGACGAATTCACGGCTCATCGCGAGGAAGCGGTCGCGCGCCTGCTGGTGCGAATTGCCGCGGTCCTTGCCATGGTTCATCAGCAAGAGGGGAAAAGGCCCCTGGCCCGGCGGCCTGAAGATCGTCGTCTGGAACTGAAACGATTGCCCATTCGTCGTCACCGGCAGCATCACGACCTGTTCATTCACGGTCGGGTCGAGTACGAGCGGCGTCGTCGCGGCGGCGGCAGATGACGCTATTGAAAAAGTGACAGCGGACAGGAAAAAGAGGGACGCGAGGCGGCGGCGCGTGCCAGCAAATGAGGTGGTGTGCATGGCGCTTTACGATGAGCGAGAGATGCTCATCGTAAAGACGCGATTGCCTCAATTCAATGACTGAAGGAATAATTTCCTGACTTAAATCGAGAATGTGAATTTGTTTTAATTGTCAGCCCATCTGTCAGCCCAGCGCCGCCAGTTGCGTTGCTTTCATTCGTGATGCCAGCAGCTTGCCTTTGCGCGCGCGCTTGCCGATATGGTTGGCGAGTTCGGCGCCGGACAGGTTGTTGTCCTGCAGCTTGCCGCTGCGCTGGCCGATGCCGATCACCTTCACGCCTTTCTGGCTGATCGGCTCGACCGCCAGCAGCTTCTCGCCGTCATCGAGTTCCATCAGGATCACGCCGCGGCCGCCGCCGGGCTGGTTCTTGATTTCGTCGAGGCCGAACACGAGCACGCGGCCCTTCTCCGACAGACAGGCGATCGCGCTGGCGTTCTTGCCGATCACGCGCGGCGTCACCGGCTCGTCGCCCGCTTCCAGCGTCATGAAGGACTTACCGCCCTTCTGGCGCGACACCATGTCGCCGGCTTTCGCCGAGAAGCCATAGCCGGCGGTCGATGCAAGCAGCAGCGCGGTATCGGCGGTGCCGGCGAAATAGTGCACGAGGCGCGAACCCGATTCGACTTCGACCAGCGTCGTCACCGGCACGCCGTCGCCGCGCGCGCCCGGCAGCTGCGTGACCGACACCGAGTACACGCGGCCGTTGGAGCCGAATGCGAGCAGGGGGTCGGTGGTACGGCACTCGAAGGTCGAGTACAGCGCATCGCCGGCCTTGAAGCTGAATTGCTGCGCATCGTGGCCATGGCCCTGGCGTGCGCGCACCCAGCCTTTCTGCGACACGATCACGGTGACGGGTTCATCCACCACCTTCTGCTCGGCGAGTGCGCGCTCGGCTTCCTTGATCAGCGTGCGGCGCGGGTCGCCGTACTGCTTCGCGTCGGATTCGATCTCCTTGATCAGCAGCTTCTTCATCGAGGCCGGATTGTCGAGCAGGTCCTGCAGCGTGACTTTTTCCTTGCGCAGTTCGGCCAGCTCCTGCTGCACCTTGATCGCTTCGAGTCGCGCCAGTTGCCGCAGCCGGATCTCGAGGATGTCTTCGGCCTGGCGCTCGGACAATTTGAAAGCCTGCATCAGCGCCGACTTCGGCTCGTCGGACTCGCGAATGATCCTGATCACCTTGTCGATGTTCAGCAGTACCGCCTCGCGGCCTTCGAGAATGTGAATGCGGTCGTCGACCTTGGCCAGCCTGTGCTGCGTGCGGCGGGTTACGGTCTCGAAGCGGAAGCCGACCCATTCGCGCAGAATCTCGATGACGCCTTTCTGGCGCGGACGGCCGTCGGCGCCGATCATCACCAGATTGACCGGCGCGTTATTTTCCAGCGAGGTGTGCGCCAGCAGCAGATTGCTGAATTCTTCCTGATCCTGATTCTTGGTCTTCGGCTCGAACACCAGGCGCACCGGCGCATCGCGGCCCGATTCGTCGCGCACGGTGTCGAGTGACGCGAGTATCGTCTGCTTGGTCGCGAGCTGATCCGGCGTCAGGCTCTTCTTGCCGAGCTTGAGCTTCGGGTTGGTCAGTTCCTCGATCTCTTCGAGGATCTTCTGCGACGACGTGCCCGGCGGCAGTTCGGTGACGACCAGCTGCCATTGGCCGCGTGCCAGTTCTTCGATTTTCCAGCGCGCGCGCACCTTGATGCCGCCGCGACCCTGCTGATAAATCTCGCTGATCTGCGAGGCCGGCGTGATGATCTGTCCGCCACCCGGGAAGTCGGGGCCGGGGATCATCGCCATCAGCTCATCGTGCGTCAGCTTCGGGTTCCTGATCACGGCCACTGCGGCGGCCGCGACTTCAATCAGGTTGTGCGATGGTATCTCGGTCGCCATGCCAACCGCGATGCCGGACGCGCCATTGAGCAGAACGAAAGGCAGGCGCGCGGGTAAGAGCGTCGGCTCTTCGCTGGAGCCGTCATAGTTTGGCGCGAAATCCACCGTGCCCATGTCGATCTCGTCGAGCAAGAGGCGCGAGATCGGCGTCAGCCGTGCTTCGGTATAGCGCATAGCCGCCGCGCCGTCGCCGTCGCGCGAGCCGAAATTGCCATGGCCATCGACCAGCGGATAGCGCAGCGCGAAGTCCTGCGCCATGCGCACCATCGCGTCATACACCGACTGGTCGCCATGCGGATGCAATTTGCCGAGCACGTCGCCGACCACCGCGGCTGACTTGCGCGGCTTGGCGGCCGGGTCGAGGCGCAGCTGGTCCATTGCGTACAGTATGCGTCGCTGCACCGGCTTCTGGCCGTCGCAGACATCAGGCAGTGCGCGGCCCTTGACGACCGAGATTGCGTAATCGAGATAGGCGCGCTCGGCGAAGGTCGCGAGTGTCAGCGATTCGCCGGCGTCATCGGCAGCGGATTCGAAGAGGTTGGTTTGGTCGGTCATTTATGTCCGGCTATTTCAAGGTCATTCGTTTTGCAACGATGGATCCCAGCTTGCGCTGGGATGACGATTTAAAGGATGGCGGCTACTCAAGCCGTCGTCCCAGCGAAAGCTGGGACCCATGGTGGTTATGACTCAGATGTCAGCCTCAACTTCATTCCCATGCTCTTCTAGCCACGCGCGCCTCGACGCAGCCTCGCCCTTGCCCATCAGCATAGTGAATCTATCCTCGGAGGCCTTCATGTCCAGCTCGCCCAAAGCCACCGGCAGCAGCCGGCGCGTGTCCGGGTTCATCGTGGTTTCCCACAGTTGCCCGGCGCTCATCTCGCCCAGCCCCTTGAAACGCGCGATGCTCCATGCGCCTTCCTTCACGCCATCCTTGCGCAGCTTGTCTTCGATTGCTTCCAGTTCGCCATCGTCGAGCGCATAGATCTTCTGCGCCGGCTTCTTGCCGCGCGCCGGCGCATCGACGCGGTACAGCGGCGGACGCGCGACGTGGATATGGCCACGCTCGATCAGCTTCGGGAAATGACGGAAGAACAGCGTCAGCAGCAGCACCTGAATATGCGAGCCGTCGACGTCGGCATCCGAGAGAATGCAAACCTTGCCGTAGCGCAGCCCGCCCAGGTCAGGCTCGTCGCCCGGGCCGTGCGGATCGACGCCGCTGGCCACCGCGATGTGGTGGCT
>JACCDS012492086.1_pt1 | contig 26061 bp, 28 predicted proteins | sample 7446441 | NCBI WGS metagenome assembly JACCDS01 (sample SAMN15323445, study PRJNA562643) | freshwater metagenome | isolation source: river surface water | place: USA:Blue River Watershed | collected 2017-08-17 | reverse complement strand
GTGCTACAGTTACGGCATCAAAAGGCAGCGTTTCAAAAAAGGTTTTGGCATATTGTGCGGCCGTATTACCAATATCGCCACGCTTGGCATCGGCTATGGAAAAATGCGTTTCGGGAATGAATGCAAGGGTTTCTTCCATTATTTCCCAACCCTTCACTCCTAGTGATTCGTAAAATGCAGTATTAATTTTATAACTAACGCAGTAGTCTTTTGTAGCATCTATAATTGCTTTGTTAAAAGCTACCAAACCATTTGGTTGCTGTTGTAAATGCTTGGGAATTTTTTGAATATCGGTATCTAAGTCTACGCACAAATAATTTTTTTTCTGCTGTATTTGTGCAATCAATTGTTGCTGATTCATGGCGCAAATGTACGGTTTGACATTTGAATATAACCCACCAAAAAATGGTTTTTATCCATAATACCGTGCTAAAGCAACAAGCGCAGATTACTGCTTTGGGAGCAAGTCGTATCTATTTTTTAGGTGTATGAGTGGTATTTGTAAATACAATAAAACCTTCAATTGAATTTCGTTATAAATTTGTGGCAGTGCAAATTGCGCTAATATTAGTTTAAACTCTCTTTGAAACGAATAAATGAAAATTAAATACATTTTAAATTTGAATAAATTCAATTTGATTATATGAAAATAATCAAATTGAAAATACAGTTGTTTCAAACTGATTACTCTTCACGGAAATGGTTGGAGCTTGAACTTTAGCGAAATTGTACTTGGTGTAATGAGGTAAGTTAAACGGCATAATTGCCTCTACCGTACTACTACCATCTCTTGAAATAGTCAATCAAAAATATGCAAGTGAATTAGCCCCATTGAAAAAATGGGCGTGTAAATAACCTGGAGAAGCGATTCATTAACACACATTTGCTAAATATAGTATTTTCTTTTGTAATTATTTGGATGTAAGGGTACTCGTGGAATAAATCTGAATGCTGCAAAAAACTTCACCAATTCAAAAAGTGTAAACAAATTTGATTGAAATGAATATTAATTTTGTCTATTAATTGCATAATCAGTATTGATTGATTAATAGTAAAATGAAATTGCCCATGAAGAATTTATTGATTGTTTGTAGTATGCTTCTTTTTGCAACCCTACTAATGGGCTGTGAAAAAAAGGATGTTAGTCCATTAGATGGCACGTATAGCGGTACGTTTACAGTGGCATATAATGACACAACATTGACAGGGCCAACAACTATAGAATTGAAAAATGGCACATTTTCCGCTACAGGAAATTCAAATAAAATACCTGCAGGAGGTTCGGGCACTTTTTCTGTTGACAACAAGACAATCCGTTTCAAAGACGCAAACATTTGGACTGCAAATTTTGATTGGAACTTAATACTAAGCGGTAGCTACGAATATACAACTGATGGGAAAAAGCTAACAATAGCCGCCGAAAAAAACGGTGTTGGAATTTATCAATACGTACTTGAAAAGCAATAAGTAGTAATTTATTAAATATTATTTATTTTACTCTTTACCTAAATTTGACAACAGCAAAACGCTCCAATTTACTATTCCTTTTTGCAGCATCTGAACCAAATGGTGCAAAATTGTTGCCCAATACATCGAAATTTATCAATTATCATATTTTTATTCAAATTATTTCAGCATGAAATCACCTATTTGTATTTTATTATGTGTTTTGTTTTGTACATCTTGTTCTATATGCCATGTCTATACCAAATCTGAAGTGATTAGAAATGCCCAAAAAAATGACGTTAAAAAGAATGGCAATATAATAATAGTAGAAGAACAAAGAAGCGTAAAACTATTGACAAGAGATAGTAATTTTCAAAAAGTTGATGTCATTTTTGAATTTGATGATAACGGTAAACAACTCAAATATACCGTAGCAGCTACCTGTGATTCGTGTTTTCGGAAATATCTTCTAAAAGAAATCGAAAAAAAGAGTTACAAATGGCAAATGCTAAATGATTCTACTTATGTATCAAAATTTGCTTTTCATTTGATGTTGCATGTACATAAAGCGGCATACGCATATGATATTGTTAAACACGATCTTACAAGAAAACAATACATGGATTTAATCAGGAGTTCTTCAAAAGAAGAAAGCATTCAATAGCAGTCTATTTTCTGTCGAATGTGCTGAGCATTTGCTTCCACAACTTTATTAATACCTTTAACTGTGGATCTGCAAGGTTGGCAATCGTTTGTAAGTACGCAGTTATTGTTACAATACTTAAGTTGTCTAATATAAGGCTGCTTAGTACCTACAGCATTAGAGCGAATTTTATTGAATAATTAATTTGTATAAATATTGATTTTATTTTATTTTTTGTTGCTTATTTAATAACCTAATTCCATTTAAAATATCCATTTATGTTACGAACAATTGTCGGTGTGTTATTCTGCCTTTTTTGGGTAAAAAATGGCTTTGGAAATACGACACCCGCTAAATTAACTATCAAACATGTAGTACGTAATTTTTATGTGTACACCACCTATCATTTATACGAAAAGCAACTTATACCGGCGCACGGTATGTATTTGGTAACCGATAGTGGCGTTCTGTTACTCGATACTCCATGGGATTCTACCCAATTTCAACCTTTACTCGATAGTATTCAGATAAAGCACGGCCAACAAGTAAAATGGTGCATTGCCACACATTGGCACAGCGACCGAACAGATGGCCTTGATTATTATCGGCAACAAGGTATCAAAACCTATACTACCGTATTGACTGATGATTTTTGCAGAAAAAACAACCAAAAGAGAGCAAGTTATTTAATGACAAAAGATACCCTTTTCCAAATTGGGTCAACATTGTTCGAAGTGTATTATCCTGGAGGTGGACATACGGAAGACAATATTGTGGTTTGGTTTGGTAAAGAAAAAATTCTATATGGAGGTTGTTTAATTAAAGGAGCCGAAGCAAAAGATTTAGGATACCTTGGCGACGCCAATGTGGCGGAATATGCAAACACCCTAAGAAGAGTACAGAAAAGATTTCCTCGTCCCAAATGGATTCTTGTTTCGCACCACGATTGGACAAACAACCATTCCTTAGCACATTCCATCCAATTGGCCAAACAACTTAAAAAGCAACACCCTCGATCTTAGTTGCTCGTAATTAACTTTATGTAGTTGCTATCTGCGCAACACTTGATACATCAAATTAAGCGCAGGATTTAACATCCCATCACCCTATTAGTTTTTTATGCAAGATTTAGCCAAACATCACGAACGCATTGCCAAAATGACTTTCGCCTCGGTATATCCACACTACGTAACCAAAGTAACCAAAAAAGGGAGAACTATTGAAGAATTGCATACCGTTATTGAATGGCTTACCGGATTTAACGAAACCATATTGCAAGAAATGATTGCCCAAAAAGTAACTTTCCAATCATTTTTTGAATCGGCCAATTTGCATGCAAACGCCCATTTGATTACCGGTACTATTTGTGGGTATGACATAGCTGCAATTAATAACCTATTGACACAAAAAGTCCGGTATATGGATAAATTGGTTGATGAATTGGCGAAGGGGCGAAAAATGGAAAAAATATTAAGACTTCCCTAGTTCGCATCAACAAAAAAGAGCCGTCACTTGATTGTAACGACTCTTTCAGAATAATATATTCTCAAAAACAAACTAAACCAAATAAACAACCAAACTTCGTGCACCATGTGCACCAATAACTAGCGATTGTTCAATATCGGCTGTTTTTGATGGCCCCGCAATAAACGCTCCGAATCCTTCCTTTGCAATATCAATTTGCGCATATGCGTGGTGCATAGTAGCCACCAATTGTTCTTTGGGTAATACAATTGCCAAATGTTGACAGATAAAAGGTAGTAATCGATTAACCATTTGATGTTCTTGTATCCAAATAGCGCCATTTTCGGCCACTCCCAAAGTTCCTTTGATGTACGTTTTTTCTATCAGTGCCAATGATTCTGCGGATTGGAAACGGAGTTTATCAATCGCATCTGTGGTATCCCAAATAGTATCTGCAACCCAATTACCTGCCGCCCGTTCTGCAGCAATTGTAGCAATGATTTCTTGTTCATCACTTATTTGAACCACCATTCCTCCAATGCCGGTTAGCGTATTGGTGAATTGTTCTATTACATCTTTATACGAAATAACTTGTTGTATATCAATGACAGGCAATTCTGTTAATTCGGGTTTATTCTTAGAAATACTGCTAAGTATTTGGTTACGTGCGCTCATACCAGTATTATTTGTTGTTTTTGTACCACTCAGTGAAACTTTGTTTGGGAGGCGTAGGCATTTCTCTTTGCTTATACCACGCGTTGAGTGTTTTATTGTTGGTTACAAAAGGGAATGTACGCATTACCCAACGACCAATTTTACCACTTATGCGATAAATTGATGGATTTGCTAGTACAAAAGCCATTCCTTTCATACCCCACTTTTTGGAGGTAGCAACATATCCTTCGGCTACAACTACTTGGCGCCATTTCCACAATTGATCATGGATATCAATTTTAACAGGGCAAACATTGCTGCACGAACCACACAAAGTAGAAGCAAAAGGCAAATCTGCATTAGCCTTCATATCTAAATTAGGGTTTAAGATAGAACCAATAGGCCCCGCAACTGCAGTATGGTAACTGTGCCCACCACTGCGACGGTAAACCGGACAAGTATTGAAGCAGGCCGCACAGCGAATACATTTTAACGAGTTCCGAAAATCGGGGCGACCAAGTTGCTTAGAACGACCATTGTCAACTATTACAATATGCATTTCTTGACCTTCGCGAGGTTTTTGAAAATGACTTGAATAGGTGGTTATAGGCTGCCCAGTAGCACTACGCGCCAATAAACGCAAAAACACACCAAGATGCTCCGCTTTCGGGATAATTTTTTCAAAACCCATACAAGCAATGTGTATTTTGGCAGCATGTGCGCCCATATCTGCATTGCCCTCGTTGGTACAAACCACAAAACCACCTGTTTCTGCAACAGCAAAGTTGACACCGGTAATAGCGAGGTTACTGATTAAAAATTTCTCACGCAAATGGTGCCTCGCAGCTTCTGTAAGGTATTGTGGGTCGTTGTTGCCTTTTTCGGTATGTAAATGTTCGTGAAAGGTTTCGCTTACATCTTGTTTTTTTAAGTGGATGGCCGGAAGTACAATGTGACTAGGGGGTTCGTTGCGCAATTGCACAATTCTTTCGCCTAAATCGGTATCTACCACCTCTATGCCTTGCTGTTGCAAGTACGGATTTAGGTGGCACTCCTCGGTAAGCATACTTTTGCTCTTAACAATTTTATTGATTCCGTTAGCGGCAATAATGTTGTAAATAATGCGATTGTGTTCTTCCGCATTAGCAGCCCAATGAACTTTAATACCGTTTGCTGTAGCTTTTTCTTCGAACTCTATGAGGTAATTATCTAAATTAGAAAGACTATGGTTTTTGATTTGTGAAGCCCAATTGCGCAATTGCTCCCATTCCGGCAAGCTGTGTGCCGCTTTATCGCGTTTTTGACGTACAAACCATAATGTATCATCATGCCAATCGGTGCGCGGTTCATCTTTTATAAACGCAGCGGCTGCGGTTGCATGGTCTTTAATTGTTGTTGTTGTCATTCCCAATTGCTATTTAGAATTTCGGCTATATGCAATGTTTTGATTTTGCTGTTATTGCGTTTTAAGATTCCTTCTAAGTGCATCAAGCAACTTACGTCTACACCTGTAATAAATTCCACATCGTTGTGAGCGTGTTCTTCTACCCTATCTTTTCCCATTTTTACGCTAACGGCTTCTTCAAACACACAAAAAGTACCACCAAAACCACAACATTCATCGCGGCGAACAGGCATTTGAAGGTCGAGACCTTTGACGAGTGATAATAATTTTTCTGGTTTAGAAAAGCTAGGTGCCACCAATTCAGTCATGGAAGACAACCCTAAACCACGCTGACCGTGACAGCTAACGTGTAATCCTACTTTGTGCGGAAAGTTTGCCGGTAATGCGTCGATTTTTAAAATATCAACCAAAAACTCAGTAAGCTCAAACACTTTTTTATTAATAGGTGTTGCTGTTGGCGATAAGTTGCTTTCGTGCAAATGTTCTTTTAAATGTAGAACACAGCTACCTGATGGCCCTACAATATAATCAAAGCCTGCAAAATTTTGGATAAAATTTTTATCGCAGCCTTTGCTAATTGCGGCAAAACCGCTGTTTGCCATAGGTTGACCACAGCAGGTTTGATTGAGGGGAAAACCCACTTCGCAACCAAGCTTTTCCAATAATTGCAAAGTTGCAATACCCACTTGGGGATAAAACTGATCAATATAACATGGAACAAATAAACCTACCCGCATAAAATTAATTTAAAGCTCTGTCTAAGTGAACATACCCACCATCTACATATATCAACTGACCGGTAGTGTGCGAAGAACAATCGCTCAATAAAAAGGCCACTGAATTAGCAATTTCCTCTTGGGTGGTAAACCTCTTGCCCAAAGGAATATTGTTGGTAATGCTTTTTAATTTGGCTTCCGGATTTTCGAAAGTACTGATCCACGATTCGTACAACGGCGTGTAACATTCAGCTACAATAACTGCATTAACACGAATACCGTATTTCAATAGTTCAACCGACCATTCACGAGTTAGGGCGTTTCTTCCTCCATTAGCAGCGGCGTAGGCAGATGTTCCCCCTTGACCAGTATCGGCAGTTTTTGAACCGATGTTTACAATACTTCCTTTCGATTTGATTAAGTATGGAAGGCAATGATGTGCTAACAAAAAGTAGTGTATTAAATTGCTATGCAAACTTTTCACAAATCCTTCATAAGTACCGTTTTCCAAACCTACACCATCGTTAACACCGGCGTTATTCACCAATCCGTCAATACGGCCAAAGACTTCTACAGTCTTTGCAATTGCGTCTGCACATTGTTCAGGTACAGATAATTCTGCTTTTATACCAATAGCTTTTCCACCATTATTAACAATGCGCTCTACCAAATGGTTGTTGTCTTTTTCGTTTCTTCCCAAAATAACTACCTGCGCACCTTCTCGCGCAAGTATCAAAGATATCCCTTCGCCAATTCCTTTTGCTCCACCTGATACAACTATTACTTTATTTTGCAGTTGCAAATCCATAATGATGAGTTAATAATTTTGTAATTATTTATATGCTATTACTGATTGTTTTGAAGTGCCTAGTCCATCGATACCCAATTCTACTACATCACCTTCTTTCAGGTAAATAGCCGGATTAAAACCAAGTCCTACACCATGCGGCGTACCTGTAGAAATGATGTCGCCGGGTAATAAAGTCATAAACTGACTGATGTATGAAACTAGATAAGGTACATTGAAAATCAGATCGTCTGTATTTCCGTCCTGCATCATTTTACCATTCACGCTCAACCACAAACGAAGGTTGTGTACATCGGTAATTTCCTCTTTGGTTACTAACCACGGACCAATTGGGGCAAACGTATCGCAACCTTTGCCTTTGTCCCAAGTACCACCACGTTCTAATTGAAAAGCCCTTTCGCTTACATCGTTGTGCAAACAATAGCCCGCAATATAATCGTAAGCATCTGCTTCGCTAACATAAGACGCTTTTTTACCAATCACCAAAGCCAATTCCACTTCCCAATCGGTTTTTTCAGAATTTTTTGGGATTACAATCGTATCGTTTGGTCCAACTAAAGCCGTGGTTGATTTGAAGAAAATAATGGGTTCTTTAGGTATAGCGGCATTGGTTTCTTTAGCATGCTTGGCATAGTTTAAACCAATACAAACAATTTTAGAAGGACGAGCAACAGGGCTACCAATGCGTACACTTGCATCTACTACAGGCAAGCTATCTTGGTTTGCAGCTACAAAAGCAGATAATCTATTCAAACCATCATTTTCAAAAAAGCTTTCGTTATAATCTTCCCCAAAAGCTGAAGTATCGAAAATTGTATTGTTGATTACAACACCTGTTTTTTCTTTTCCAAATTCGCCAAAGCGTATTAATTTCATTTGATTATTTTTTAAAAGTAATTAGTTGTTTAATTTAATGAATCCACCATCAATTGGATAGTCATTACCGGTAATAAAGCCTGCTTCATCGCTGCACAAGAACAAAGCAAGCGAAGCCACTTCTTCCACTTTACCCATCCTGCCAATTGGTTGGCTTTTAGATAATTTTTCGAACATTTCGGCTTCTTTCCCTGGATAGTTTTTAGCAATAAAACCGTCTACAAAGGGAGTGTGTACCCTTGCAGGTGAAATGGAATTACAACGGATGCCATCGGCCATATAATCTCTAGCTACACTTAGCGTCATAGCAAAAACAGCCCCTTTACTCATGCTATAAGCAAAACGGTCGCTGATGCCAACCCATGCTGCAATAGATGCTACATTCAAAATAGCCCCACCGCCATTGGCTTTGAATTTGGGCAATGCTTCGTGCAAACAATTGTAGGTACCCTTTACATTCACACTATACACACGGTCAAAATCTTCTTCGGTTGTTGCGTCAGCTTTACCAACATGGGCTATACCTGCACAATTAACCAAAATTTCGAATTTGCCAATGCTGCCAAAAATTTCCTTTACTTGTTGTTGTATGCTAACATTGCAGCCATAAGCTTTAGCTAAACCACCTTCCGCAACAATTTCTGTTACCACATCATCTGCATTTGCCTTATTCAGTTCTACAATATGCACTGTTGCACCTTGCTTGGCAAATAATTTTGCAATCGCTTTACCAATGCCACTGCCACCACCCGTAATTACGGCACTCTTATTATTTAATGAAAACATATTGTTTATTTTTTGATTAAAGAAAAATTACAAACTCACTCCTCTTTTCCAAGGAATAAAATCATCCTGATTTAATTGTACCGCTTTAGGAACAATATTACCACTAGCTACTTCGATACAAAAACGGAGTATGTCTTCTCCCATTTCTTCTATCGTTTTTTCGCCACGAATAATTGCCCCTGTATCAATATCTATAATATCGGACATTCTGTTGGCTAAAGCTGAATTTGTAGCCACTTTAATAACCGGACATACCGGATTGCCAGTAGGTGTGCCTAGGCCTGTTGTAAAAAGAATCAACGTAGCACCGCTTGCCGCTTTACCGGTAGTTGCTTCAACATCGTTACCCGGCGTACAAACTAGGCTAAGCCCCGGCTTGGTAACAGGTTCGGTATAATCCAATACATCTACTACAGGCGAAGTGCCGGCTTTTTTGGCAGCCCCCGTGCTTTTGATGGCATCTGTAATTAAACCATCTTTGATATTTCCGGGAGATGGATTCATATGAAAACCCGAACCAACTGCATGGGCTTGTGCATCGTAGTCTTGCATTAATTGAATGAACTTGTTGGCGGAAGCTTCTGTAATGCAACGATCAATCATGTTCTGCTCTGCACCGCATAATTCCGGAAATTCGGCTAGTAATACTTTGCCGCCGAGTGTTACCAATAAATCGGCGGTATAGCCAACTGCCGGATTCGCACTAATGCCACTAAAACCGTCGCTGCCTCCGCATTTTACACCAATGCACAATTTGCTGAGTGGTGCAGGTTGGCGTTCAAATTGGTTGATAGCTTGTAAACCAACAAAAGTTTGTTGAATTGCCGCTTTAATTAATTGTTCTTCACTTTGGGCTTGTTGTTGTTCAAACACCAAAACGGTCTTATCGAAAGATGGATTGCGTTTTTTAACATCGTCCAAAAATGATTGTGTTTGTAAATGTTGGCATCCCAAGCTTAAAACAGTTATACCTGCCACATTGGGATGATCGGCATAAGCAGCCAAAAGGTTGCTCAATGTTGCTGCATCCTGACGCGTACCACCACAGCCGCCTTGGTGATTCAGGAATTTGATGCCATCTACATTTTTAAATATTCGCTCAGATGCTGGACTAGCTATACCATCAATGCTAAATTGGCTAATATCTTCCCCTTTTTTATATGCTTGTAACAACGCTGCGGTATACTGTTTGTACTTATCTGTTACAGCATAGCCAAGTGCATTGTGTAAGGCTTCTTTGATAACATCTAAGTTGCGATTTTCGCAAAAAACGGTGGGTACAAATAACCAATAATTGGCGGTACCTACTCGACCATCTTTTCTATGGTAACCATTGAAAGTGGCATTCTCAAACTTTGATATATCAGGCTGTTGCCATTGATAGTCTACTTTGCGATACTGATATGCTTCTGCAGCGTGGTAAACATTTTCGGTTGTCATTACGCCACCTTTTGCAATTGGCATTTTGGCCTTACCCACTAACACACCATACATGGTAACATCGCCACCTTCCGCAATAGCTTCGATAAAAAATTTGTGCTTTGCAGCAACATTGTCTAACAATACAAATGTGTCATTGCCCCAAGTAACACTAGTGCCTTTGGCTAAATCTTGTAGCGCAACCAACACATTGTCGTTCGGGTGAATTTGCAAGAATTTTTTTGTACTCATTTCTATAATTTATAATTCAAATATTTTATTCATCAATACCCATTTCTCGTTAGGTCCGGCAAATGGGAGGGATTGTTGAAAGTTCCACATCAGTTCTTCCCACTCTTGTACTTTAGGGTTTATAGCATCGGCTTTACCTTTTGCTTCAAAACTGAATGTTTCGTTCACTTCCATTATCATAAACAACCGATTTCCGGCTCTATAAATTTGCATAGCCACAATGCCCGATGAGGTAATGCTTTCTAAAATTTCGGGCCATACATTACGATGCCACGCTTCATAATCGGCAATTAATTTTTCGTCGTCTTTTAAGTCTAATGCTAAACAATATCTCGTTATCATAGGATTAATTTTTTACAACTTTATGACCTTTAAGTCCAAATAAAAACACTACAATAAAACAAACTAAAGGAACAATGTAGCCAAACTGTATGTTTTTGGTAACATCACTAATGTATCCAAAAAGTGGAGGTAGTAAGGCCCCGCCTACAATGGACATAATAATTAAACTGCTACCAAATTCACGGTCGCCACCAAGGTCTTTAATTCCCAATGAAAAAATGGTAGGGAACATGATAGACATAAAGAAAGAAATACCAATCACTAAGTAGATGGTAATCATTCCATGTAAGAAAATAGCCCCTAAACACAAAATGATATTGATGAAAGCGTACAATGCCAATAATTTTTCGGGCTTGATGTACTTCATGAAGAAGGTACCCAAGAAACGACCAATTAAGAAGGCCAAGCCACAACCTACTCCTTGGTAATTAGCGGCCATTTCTTCCGAAATATCGGCTGCTTTGGAGGCATATAATAAAAACAGACTTAAAACGCAAACTTGTGCACCCACATAAAAAAATTGTGCAGCTACCGCCCAACTAAGGTGTTTGTGGCGAAGTGCATGGAAAATGTTTTTACTGATGCTTACTTCCTCTGCTTCTTCCACTTCGGGTAAATGCATAAAGTAAAAAATAACCGCCACTACTAAAATGATAACACCAATTACTAAGTAAGGCATTTTTACAGAAGCCGCTTCGCCTGCTAAAGCAATTTTTCTAGCTTCCTCCGTCATTGCCATTAATTCGGCATCTGAAAAACCTTTGGTTAAAATAATTTTTCCACCAATGATAGGTGCTAATGTAACCGCAAGTCCATTAAAAGACTGAGCAAAATTTAAGCGTTGGGTAGCAGAATCGGGAGGTCCAAGAAGCGTGGCATATGGATTGGCTGCCGTTTCTAAAATGGTTAATCCACAGGCAATAATAAATAATGCTACTAGGAAAAAGATATACAATTGTGTATTTGCAGCAGGAATAAATAAAAATGATCCTATGGCAAACAATAGTAACCCAATAATAATACCTGTTTTATAACCATATTTCTTCATTACCATACCAGCTGGAATGGCCATTAAGAAATAAGCGATAAAAACTGCAGAATCTACAAGTGAGGCTTGGAGCGTACTTAAACTAAACGACTTTTTTAAGTGTGGTATCAATACCGGATCTAGGTTGTGTACAAAACCCCACATAAAGAACAGCGAGGTAATCATAATAAAAGCAAACTGGGTGGACGATTTTTGGCTAGCATTCATAAAGCAAACGGGGTTTTGTAATGTATAGGTGATATAAAGGGATTGTAAAGAAAATAAAATTCCACGATAATAAATTTAATTTTATTAGGTGGAATTAATTAATAATTTCGCATTCCTTAATTTACAACTCTTGCCAATTTTATGATTCAAGTAATAAACCGAGCGATAGACATACTAGAGTACGTTTCGATTGATAAAGAAAATCCGAAATTACTAGGTCAGATTGCCAAAGATTTAGACCTCAACGCAGCAACCTGTGCAAATATTGTAAAAACTTTGGTAAGTAGAGGCCTTTTACAAAAATCTGATACACAAAAAGGCTATTTACTCGGTAAGGCATTGTATGCCATGGGCAATAAAGGAGTTGATTACCAACGTATTATTGATGCAGCAGACGATGAGATGCTGCACATTGCCAAGGAACTAAATGAAAATTGCTTGCTAGCTGTTATGAATGGCGATTGCAGAAAAGTTATCCATCGCAGGCATTGTAGCCAATTAATTCAGGCCAATACGCTTGATGAAAAAAAGGCTTACGATTCATCTACAGGTCGTTTGTTATTGGCAATGCTTCCCAATCATGAATTGGATAGTTTTATCAAACGACATGGTCTTCCGAGTACCGCTATTTGGAACGATGCCAATACTAAAAAGCAATTTATGCTACAGATGGAACTGATTAGGCGCAATGGCTATGCCCTTATTGAGGATAGCGTGCAGGTGATTGGAATTGCGGCACCAATTTACCAACAAACGAAGGTTGTAGCGAGTTTGAGCATTTATTTACCTGCTTTTCGATTTACCAATGTAATGCGTAAAGAAATGATTTCAATTATAACGGTGTCTGCGAAAAAAATTTCTGAAAAGCTTTAAAAACAGCGACTTTGCTTTTCTGAGTTTTTAGCGTATATAGTGCGTTTTATCGCAGGTATTCAATCTGAAAATAACGCTTAAAACACCTTTATTGATACAAAAAAAGCGACCAAATAGGTCGCTTTTTTTATAATGCCAAATTAATTGACTAATAGAGTATTCTCACTTTTATCGTATGCTTGATGTTTTTTAACAATTCAGCAGCTTGTTTTGACAATTTTTTATCTACATCCAATACAACGTATCCAATTTCTTCGTTTGTTTTTAAGTATTGACCTACTATGTTGATTTCGTGTTTGGATAACTCTGTATTAATAGCACTCAATACACCGGGCACATTATCATGAATGTGTAAAATTCGGTGTGCCCCGTCTACAGGTGGTAAATTGATAGCAGGAACTGTATGCGAACCGGAAGTAATACCCTTTTCAAGAAAATAAAGCAGTTTGCTGCTCACATCTTCTCCAATGTTTTCTTGTGCTTCTTCGGTGCTGCCTCCAATGTGTGGAGTTAAGATAACATTTTTCAAACCTTGTAGCGGAGTTGTAAATGCATCGCCATTTTTTTCCGGTTCCCAAGGGAATACATCTATTGCTGCTCCACTCAAAGCTCCACTTTGTAAAGCCTTTGCAAGGGCATCTATATCTACCACTTCGCCTCGAGCGTAATTAATTAAAATTGCTCCTTTTTTAAATTGGGCAAGTACTGCTTCGTTAATTAAGTTTTTTGTTTGTTTGGTTTCGGGCACATGCAACGAAACAATGTCGGCATTTGCTACCAATTCTTCCATACTAGCAACAGAATTGGCATTACCTAAAGGTAGTTTTGTTTCTGTGTCAAAAAAGATGACTTTCATTCCCAAACTTTCAGCAAGCACACTTACCTGACTGCCAATGTTTCCGTAGCCAATTAAACCGAGTGTTTTACCACGCAATTCAAAACTGCCTTTGGCATCTTTATTCCAAATACCTTCATGCGCCGATTTGTTTTTGTCGATAATTCGACGAATTAATACAATGCTTAAACCCACAATTAATTCGGCTACACTCCTAGTATTACTGTATGGCGCATTAAAAACGGTAACTCCGTGTTTGGTTGCAGCTTTTAAATTTACTTGATTCACACCAATGCAAAAACAGCCTATTGCTTGCAACTTATTAGCTGCTTCTAATACGCGCGGTGTAATTTGTGTTTTACTACGAATACCAATTAAATGAACGTCTTTGATGGCTTCTATCAAATCGTCTTCCGATAATGCACCTGCCAACTTTTTTACATTGGTATATCCATTTTGTTTAAAAAGTTGTACTGCTTTATCGCTAATGTTTTCTAAGAAAAGAATGTTGATTTTTTCTTTTGGGTAACTGGTTAATGCTTCTTTACTCATGGCGCAAAACTAAATATTTATTTTGTTCGTTTTTTCAAATCAAGTTTGGGTATGTTTATTTTTTTATAAAGTAGTCATGACAAAAAATATCTTTCAATTGACTATTAACAATTTATAGATGTGCGAAAATAGCTTTTGTTTACATGCCATTACGTGATATTGGTCATTTGTTGATAATAATGAAAATATAGTCCCTTTTGCGATTGTAAGGAGTTAACTAACATTGAGCGGGCTACTACCCTATCTTGTATTGGTTTGTATTTATTTAATGCACCTATAAAAAAAACACTTAACCACTTAAAAATTATGGTAGCTATTTTTTCGCCAGGCCTAAACGAGCCTCGATCTCCTACTAAAAAGGAGGGACGAAATACATGTAACGACTCGAAATGGTATTCGATCAACGCATTTTCTAGGCGACCCTTAAGTTGCAAGTAAAAATTTCGAGCTGACGCGTTAGCGCCAATTGACGATACCAACAAAAACTGACTGTAGGCTAATTGTTTAGTTCTTGCAGCAACGGCAAGTGGTATTCCCAAATCAATTTGCTCGTACAAGGTTTTGTTGCCACCCACTTGTTGCATAGTAGTACCTATACAACAGAAAACAGCATCCGCAGGGGGGATATTGTCTACCCAATTGGGCAAAGAAAAATCTACCACCTTAACTATAAGCTTTGCATGTTGCCAAATTACCGGTTTCCTTACCAACAAAAACACTTGCCCATAATGCTCATTTTCAAGCAATTGAGCGGTAACCTGTTTGCCAATTAAACCGGTAGCACCAATAACCAATGCTTTCAATAATGCCATTATCCTTAATTTAGTGGCATGCAAATTCATGAAAATTTTTCATTAAAGCCGTTGAATACTTTTGCTATTGCTGCCAAAACTCGTTTTTTTGCTTCTTTTTCTTCTGTTGAAGAATTGCAAAACTTGCTGAATACCAAATATTTTATTGATGGCAATCAACCTATTATTTTAGGTGGCGGCAGCAACATTTTATTTACCAAAGATGTGGATGGTTTTGTATTAAAAAATGATTTACGGGGAATATCTGTCGTAGCAGAGGATGATGTATTTTATTACGTAAAAGCAGCGGCGGGCGAAGTGTGGCATCAACTAGTGGAATATTGTTTGCAGCACAACTACGCTGGATTGGAAAACTTAAGTTTAATTCCAGGCAACGTTGGTGCTAGCCCCATGCAAAATATTGGTGCTTATGGCGTAGAAATCAAAGATGTATTTCATGAATTAGAAGCACTACATATAAAGGAAAAATACCTACGTACTTTCAGTTTAGAGGAATGTGCATTCGGATACAGGGAGAGTATTTTTAAAACAACGCTCAAAAACCAATTCATTATATTGAATGTAACATTTAAGTTGCGTAAAGCACCCGTATTTAATACCTCGTATGGCGCTATTGAGCAGGAACTTAATAAAATGGAGGTAACTGCCTTGAGCATACAACACATTGCCCAAGCCGTAATCCAAATTAGACAAAGTAAATTGCCCGACCCCAAAGTAATGGGGAATGCTGGTAGTTTTTTTAAAAATCCAACTATTTGCGCTGCCTCTTTTACTTCCTTGCAGCAGCAGTGGCCCACAATTCCCTTTTACGAAGTATCCCAACAACTTTACAAAATACCCGCCGCATGGTTAATTGAACAATGTGGATTTAAAGGATATAGAAAAGGCGATGCAGGTTGCAACCCTTTACAACCACTTGTATTGGTCAATTATGGCACAGCTTCGGGTGCAGAAATTGTTGCACTTTCTCAAATGATTATTGATGCGGTACAAAACCGTTTTGGTATTGTATTGGAGCGAGAAGTAAACATACTGTAAAAATAAAATGTCGGCCGCATTGCTGCAACCGACATACTTTCAAAACTAAAACAAACAAAACTAATATTCATAAACCAAGTAGCCCCAAGCTGGCAAATTGATAGGTTGTTTGGCTGCTAGAGTGGTACGTTTTCCTGTAAATAATTCTGTAGCGGTACCTTTCAGTAAAAAACTATTAACAACCGTGCTTACAGTTTGTTTAGAGAAGTTGAGGAACACAACTATTTTTTTGTTTCCCTTGGTTCGGGCATAAGCATATATAGCTGCATCATTGGAGGTATTGATACGCGTCATTGCGGCATTTCCTGCTAATGCGGCATTGCGCATGCGCAGATGTAGTAATTTTTGGTAAAAAGGGGCACGTTGGTATTTGCCCATTTCCATGACATCTTTTTCAAAAAATGCAATTGTACGAAGTACAGGTTCTTCCTGACCTGTATAAATCAAAGGAATGCTTCGTTGAATGGTTTGCGTTAATACTGCAAAAGGTGCATGACTTGCTCCGGGCATGGTTTCGTAATCGGCCTTGTTCCAACTGTTCTCGTCATGATTGCTGGTAAAAAACATCCGCAAACTGTTTTTCGGGAAAGTTTTATTCACCAATTGTAGCGTACTGTCTATCGCATTTGCCTTTCTATCGCCTTTTGCAACCAATTTAAGCATTGCGAAATCGGCCCAAGCGTAGGTGACATCAAATCCTGATTGATGGAGTTCTGGTTTGTCGCCTTCAGCAAGCATCATGATGTTTCTACCTTTTTTAAGTTGTGCAATACATTTTGTCCAAAAGGCATCGGGCACTTCGCCGGCAACATCGCATCTAAAGCCATCAATTCCGGTGTGTTTTAGCCAAAACTCCATACTCGCAATCATAGAGTCGCATAATTCTGGATTTTGATAATTGAGTTTCCGGGCATCTGTCCAATCAAATGGCGAAAGTGGTTTGCCCGTAATACTATCTTTTACATAAAAATTAGGCTTTTTTTGTAACCATTCATGATCAGCACCTGTATGATTTGGTACCCAATCGATGATTACTTTAAATCCTTTTTTGTGCGCGGTTTGTACCAATTGTTGCCAATCGGCCATTGTTCCAAACTCCGGATTAACTGCCGTATAGTTGGCTACCGCATAATAGCTGCCCAAACTACCTTTTCTGTCTACTTTGCTGATTGGGTTGATTGGCATGAACCACAATGTTTGTACCCCCATATTCCTTAGTCGGTCTAAGTGTTTGGCAAATGCATTAAAGGTACCTTCTTGTGTATATTGTCGGATATTTACTTCGTATATATTGCTTTGCATTAACCACGAAGGATGCCCGTCAGTTTGTAGCGATAAGGCTTTACCAACTTTTTGTGCTTGGCATAGATGCATTGTTGCAGCACAAAACAACAATATAAAAAGGGAGCGAGTTCGCATAACAATCGTTTTTGTATTGCAAATATGCGTTTTAATGTGTAAAAAATACATATTGCTAACAATTTTTTTTTCGCGCCTAACAATTCCATGCTTTTGCAATAAGTATCGACAACAAGTTTGGGACGCACAACAAATAGCACTATACATTTGTAACTTGTAATTGCAAATCAATGATCATGGTACAAGCGTATAACTTTTTGGCAAGCTGGCAGTTATTTCCCGAAAAATCAAATTATGAACAAGGCATTGTACCCAAAAGCGGTATTTATAAAATAGAATCAATTGAACATGGTAAGGCATTGCAAATCAGTATTAATTGGGTAACTATTGAAAATGAAGCCTATTACAGTCAATACACGATTGTACCTGACGACCAACTTCGTCCTTTCGATAATCAAGATGTAGCCGATAGTGTACAAGCGAGTATTGTAAATGCGAGTACCTTGCAAACAATTTTTTATAAAGATGAAGTGGCCATACTTACGTTACTCTACGAAATATTGCCCAATGGATATTTAAAAATAACACAACATGCTACTGTAGAAAAGCCCTTTACCAATATTGAAGTTTATCATAAGCAAATGAGTGTTTTGCCTTATGCATCGTCGGTAGGCAGTGTTGCTATTCGCCCCACTAAAGAAGGGGTAATTAAACACAAAGCTTTGTCGGCCATGGAAGAACAAACCAATATGCAGTTGGACCAAATAAGACAACAAATAGAATTGCTTGCTAAACAAGCGCAGGAAATAAAAAAGCGAAAGGAATTGAGTTTGATGATTTATGAAGCCAAACTAAACTTTAAGCCACAAATTGGGCAAACGTATTATTTATACGAGAAAAAAGACAGCAGCCATTTATTATCGTTGGTTGCGCCACAGGAATGGGGCAAAAGCAGTCCATTTAAACAATTTGTTTCAGCAGTGCGTCTTTTAGCAGATCATACTTGGGTAGAAGTTGCTTAATCATCAATCATTTTTAACTTGTAGCAATACATAATGAATAAGGTATTGCTACAAGTTGAGTCCACTTTTTCAAATCATTCCATCTCCCCTTTTTCCTATACATACCTTTAAATAAAAAGGTACTCCCACGCACTTGGTACAAATTAGCCATGAAGCTATCTAACTTATTGTTGTTGTTTTTAAAAAAAATGTAAAAACTTGTAAGGTTTATTTCTGCTACTCGTCAATAGTAGTAAAATAAGCACGTCATGAAATCATTTGTTTTAGCTATTGTAGCTATGGTATTTGCAATACAAGTACAATCGCAAACCGACACAAGAATTAAGCATTTTAATGTTGAAAAAGGGTTGGCCATTCAAGGCTACGATCCGGTTGCCTATTTTCTCCAAAACAAAGCTATAAAAGGCAATATGCAGTTTGCTGCAACCGTGGAAGGCATAATTTACCATTTTTCCAATGCCGCCAATAAAAACCTATTTGTAAAAGACCCCAAAATATACGAACCACAATATGGTGGTTGGTGCGCTTATGCAATGGGGGCAAATAACGAGAAAGTAGCAATTGATCCAGAAACCTTTAAAATAGTTAGCGGCAAATTGTACTTGTTCTATCACAGTTGGGTAAATAACACGCTAACTAAATGGAACAAAGACGAAGCTACATTAAAGCCCAAAGCTGATGCCAATTGGGCAACAAAATTTAAATGATCAACACTTTATTTTTCAACACTTCCCTAACTACTATGAACAAAACAACCTACATCATCTCTTGGCTATTGCGCATTACCGCAGCCATTATTTTATTACAAACCTTGTATTTCAAATTTACCGGACATCCCGAATCTGTGGAGTTATTCACCAAATTGGGTGTAGAACCTTGGGGGCGAATTGGAACCGGTATTATTGAATTTGTTACAAGTATTTTATTGCTACTTTCTATTACGGCCCTTCTTGGAGCCTTTGTAGGAGTTGGGTTAATGATCGGGGCTATACTATCGCACTTAACTGTTATTGGTATTGAATCTAAAGGCGATGGCGGCCAACTGTTTATGCTGGCGATATTGGTGTTGGTATCCTGTTTGGCAATATTGATGATTCACAGAAAAGAGGGCATTGCATTGTACAATAAACTATTAAAGAAAAACTAATTATGCGATTAATCATTGTTATATTGATTATTGTTTTTTTGGCGCCTTCGGCAAATGTACAAGCCCAAGGGTGCAGCGATGCCGGTTTTTGTACGCTTGGGAGTTTAAAGAGAAGTGTGGCTGATACCGCATTCACAAAGCGACAAAGTATTGCCATGGTTTTATCGAATGGTATTGGCGATGAAAATGTGTATGTATTTACGCCTGCCATTCAATATGATCTGAGATTTAATCAACATTGGGCTTTACAAGCAAAGGTTACTGCCAATTATGCATCTGGGAATTTGGGTAGCGCATTTGGTTTTGGTGATGCTTTTTTGTCGGGTATTTTTAGCCCAAAAAGCAAAGGACAATGGGTAATCTCTTTTTTGCTTGGCGGTAAATTTCCACTCAACCTGGGTGATATAAAGGAGGGTAACAAACCATTGCCCATGCAATACCAAAGTAGTTTGGGTACCATAGATGTAATTGCAGGTATTACGGTAGCCAACAAACAATGGCTATTTGCCGCAGCTGTTCAGCAACCACTAACAGGTATCAATAGAAATACATTTTTGCCCATTTATTGGGGCACTACAGCCGCAGCCAAATATGCACCGTCAAATGATTTTAATAGAAAAGCAGATTTTTTAGTAAGCGCAAATTATGAACTCTTCCATACAAAAAAATGGAAGGTTAATACAGGCTTATTAAGCATTTATCACGTAGCAACCGATACCTATATTGATGGCAATATTGGTAATCAACCCATTCATTTAATTGGTTCAGATGGTTTAACGCTCAACGGCACTTTTGCTGCTTGGTATAAGCCTGCTAAAAAGTGGTCATTCGGCATTACTGGTGGCGTGCCATTTGTTGTAAGAACCATACGACCCGATGGCCTAACTCGCTCGTTTGTACTATCACCGGAAATAATTTTTCATTTTTAAATACTTATCAAGATGCGTAATGTAATGATTCTGTTGCTAATTGGTATGACTACCCTAGCATGTAAAAAAGAACAATTGGCACCAACCGTTCCATTGAACGAAATGGTTGTTGATACTACCGTTAACGGCGGCCGGACCGATACAACTACCTTTTTAAAATTTTCAGGCAGTTTTGTATCTGGCCCTTACGGTAATACAAGTGGAAAAGCAGAAATATACAAAACAACCAACGGATTTGTATTGCAGCTTAGTAATTTCAATGTATCTAACGGGCCGGACTTACATGTCTTTTTATCTAAAGAAGCGATGCCTGTTAACTTTATTGAATTGGGTGCTTTAAAGTCTACTAATGGCAATCAAGTGTATAGCATCCCAAATCAACCGGATTTTACTACGCACAAATACATCTCCATTCATTGTGTTGCATACAATCATTTGTTTGGTTCAGCACTATTAAAATAATTGCAACATTTATGATTTTTCTTCAGTTAAAACAACAGCTACAGGCTTTGCAGCAATTACTTGCCGTGCTAAATAGCGAACAGTATGCGCACAAAATAGATCACTTAGGTAAGGCAAGTATTGGTGGCCATACAAGGCATATAATAGAGTTATTACAATGTGCAATTGATGGTTATTCCATGGGTAAAGTAGATTATGTTAATAGAAAAAGAAATCTTGCTTTAGAAAACGACAAACACCTCGCCTTGGAAACTTTGCAAAAATTGCAACAAGTGGTGGAATTACCGGACGTATTATTGACCACAGTGGTTGATGCAACTGGCGTTACTACAAAATCTACTGTAAGTACCACCTATTTTAGAGAGATAGTGTACAATACCGAACACACTATACATCATTTGGCATTAATCAAAGTGGCATTAATAGAATTGCAATTGCATGTAGTGGACGATCATTTTGGGATGGCTTATTCTACCATTGCTTATAAAGAAAGCCTTAAAAATAATTAACTAAAATACAGATAACCAAATGTGTACTGTTATTTTTCTACCATTTAAAAACAAGTTTCATTTCGCTTCATTACGTGATGAAAGTCCTGAACGGATACAAGCGTTGCCGCCCGATATATACAACATAAGTGGAGTGAAATTTGTAGCACCCTTAGATGGTCTAGCAAGCGGCACATGGGTTGGTGCTAGTTGTTTTGGCAATATTATTATACTGCTTAATGGCGCTTTTGCAAACCATATAAGAGGTAGTAATTATCGCTTAAGTCGAGGGTTAATAGTTAAGGCATTATTGCTTCAAGAAACGCCGGTAACAGCTTGGCAACAAATGGATTTACAAAAAATTGAGCCTTTTACATTGGTTGTTTGGCAGCAACAACAACTGTACGAATTGGTTTGGGATGGTCAGCAAAAACACAATCAGCAGTTTGTTATTACCAAGCCACATATATGGTCTTCTTCTACATTGTATAATGCTGCTGCTAAGCAACAGCGGCATGAGGCATTTCAAAAGTGGTGGGCTATAGAGCCGCGCATTTCAAAGCAGTCGATGTTAAGTTTTTTTCAATCGGTAGCTGATCAACAAAACGGTTTTTTAATCCATCGTTCACACAAAATGAAAACACTAAGCTTTACTTTTTTAACGCAAGATGCGGCTACCACTTCTTGTTATTATCACGATTTTTTAAATGGTACTTGCAGTACACAACAACTATTTACTAGGCAATTATTCATAGTTCCTTAATTATTACCAATTATGTTTTACAAGTTGAAAATATTTTATATCAAATTGCGGAGTTGGGAATATTGGCCCATGTGGATTGTGTATATGCCTTTGGGTTTGTACTATACTTATTTGGCAATTAGGGCAAGGTCTTTTTTCTTTTTTTCTGCTTCAAATCCAAGTATCGAAACAGGTGGTATGTTTTTTGAAAGTAAGTGGAGCATTTTTAAATTAATACCTAGCCATTATTATCCTGCAACTATTTTGGTAGACCCGAAAATGGATTTGTCTGTAATTGAAACTAAATTAAAAGAAGCTGATATTCACTTTCCAATTATAGCCAAACCCGACAGAGGCGAAAGAGGTTGGTGCGTAAAAAAATTACACAACTCAATAGCACTTGCTGAGTATATTGCTCAAACACCCATCCCCTTTTTAATACAAACCTATGTAGATTATCCAGTAGAGTTGAGCGTTTTTTATTACCGTCATCCCAATAGTGCAAAGGGAACAGTTACTTCGGTTACATACAAAAAATTATTGTCTGTTGTGGGTGATGGCTTTTCTACAATAGAAGCATTAATGCGAAAAAACGACCGTGCTTTTTTACAATACCAACGGCTAAAAAAAGATTCACAGATTCAGTTAAATGAAGTGTTGCCTATAGGCGAAGAGCGTGTGTTAGTGCCTTATGGCAATCATGTGCTTGGCACCATGTTTATTGATTTTAACCATATCATCGATGACGCTTTAATCAGTTCTATTGATGCGATAAGTAAGCAGATTGAAGGTTTTTATTTTGGAAGATACGACTTGCGATGTGCTAGTATTGATGATTTGAAGCAGGGTAAAAACTTTGCTATTTTAGAATTGAACGGCGCCGGTGCAGAACCGGCACATATTTATCATCCCGGATTTTCGTTCATGAAAGCACAAAAAGTATTGATGCAGCACTTTAAAATGTTGTTTGATGCTGCAATAGCAAACCAACAATCAGGCGTTCCTTTTATGACTTATCAAGCATACACACAAACGAAAAAGCTTGAAAAAGCCTTTAAATTACAAGTGCAAAAGCTATGATTAGTATCGGGATTTTGATAGGGTTTTATGGTTATTTATTTCCCGGAAATATTAACTTAATGGTGGTGCATTTGTATACTAGCAAGCAACATAGATTATTATACCAAATGCTTGCTTTAATAGTGTTGTTTGAAAGTTTGTATTGTGCTGCTGTGTTGTATAGTTTACAAGCATTGCACATGCAAAGCCAATGGTATCATGTAGTTGAAATGGCGTCGTATGGTATGTTACTCATTATGGGTGTTTGGATGGTATTTGAAAAACAGAAAAACAGCAAAACCACATCTAATCATACCGTTTATAGAGGCTTAATAAGTATTGTTATACATCCACAACAAATACCATATTGGATGGTGGCTGGCCTGTTGCTACAAGCTACTTTGAAGTTTTCAGAAGGATGGAGCCATCTGTTGCCTTTTGTTGGTTTTAATGCCATTGGAACGCTTCTTGTAATGCTATTTTACCTGCTTGTTGGTAGTAAATTAATTCGTTACTTAAAAATCAATTTGCTTCAATTGAACAAAGTAATGGGTGCGGTATACTTCTTTTTAGCAATATACCATTTTGCCAAAGTTTTTTTCAAATAAATCTATGTACCATGCTTATTCAAAAAAAAATCCCCAATAGCCCATCATTTCAAATGAATATTGCCATTGGGGATAAATGATACTTAATTACTACCCTATTACGGATGGGCTTTTAACAAGTGAACATACTTTTGAGCCGTTTCAGCAGGCAAAGGTTTGCCATTAACTGCAATTTCGTTGTTGTTGATGCTGATAGAAATATCATCCCCGGTAACAATGCCATCAGCTTTTAAAGCTTGTAATAAGGCAGCTACTGCAGGTTGATTGGCTGTGATTGTCTTCTTTCCTGCGGCAGTATCTGTCATGCTAATTTCAACTGTTTTCACCATTTGTTTTGTTTCAGCCGCTTTAGAAGGATGCAGTTGTGCTAACGTAGGAGCAATCACCAACGAAACGATACTCATTAGTTTGATTAAAATATTCATTGAAGGGCCGGATGTGTCTTTAAAGGGATCGCCAACGGTGTCACCTGTTACAGATGCTTTATGCGGATCAGATTTTTTATAATACATCTGTCCGTTAATTTCCACCCCTTTTTCAAAGCTTTTTTTAGCATTGTCCCAAGCGCCTCCGGCATTGTTCTGAAAAATACCCATCAATACACCACTAACGGTAGCGCCTGCTAAAAATCCACCTAGTGCTTCGGGACCAAATAAAAACCCAATGAGTAAAGGTGCAATAATGGTAATTGCACCCGGCAACATCATTTTTTTCAAAGAAGCTTCAGTAGAAATGGCAACGCATTTATCGTATTCAGGTTTACCGGTGCCTTCCATAATACCGGGAATGGTTCTGAATTGTCTGCGTACTTCTTCTACCATTGCCATAGCTGCTTCGCCTACTGCCCGAATGGCTAGTGAAGAAAAAATAAACGGAATCATTCCCCCTACAAACAAACAGGCCAGTACATCCGCTTTATAAATATCAATATGTTGGTTATTGGGCATTGCTACACCCACAAAAGCAGCGAAAAGGGCAAGGGCAGTTAACGCAGCCGATGCAATTGCAAATCCCTTTCCACTTGCAGCAGTTGTATTACCTACTGCGTCTAAAACATCGGTTTTTTCGCGCACATCGGGAGGTAATTCGCTCATTTCGGCAATGCCGCCAGCATTATCTGCAATAGGGCCAAAAGCATCAATAGCTAATTGCATGGCCGTGGTAGACATCATACCCGCAGCCGCTATAGCCACGCCATACAAACCTGCACAAGCAAATGAACCATAAATACCCGCAGCCAATACCAAAATGGGTAAAAAGGTACTTTCCATACCTACTGCTAATCCACCAATAATATTTGTGGCATGTCCTGTTGCTGATTGACGAATGATGCTCAATACAGGCCGTTTTCCCATAGCAGTATAGTATTCTGTTATAATACTCATTAACGTACCCACCAAAAGGCCAACCGCAATTGCTCCTAAAACACCGTTACTTGTAAAGGTGTATCCGCGCAAAACCATCGTAGATGGTAGGATGTGGTTAACTAGAAAAAAACAGGCGATTGCAGTAAGTACCATTGCGCCCCAATTGCCCATGTTGAGTGCTTTTTGTACGGTATGCGTATTAATACCCGCTGAGTCACTGATGCGAACAAACAAAGTTGCTACGATTGATAGTATGATACCCACCCCTGCAATAACCATTGGAAGTAAAATAGGGGCATTACCAAAGAAACGATCGTTCGAAATGGTTTCTTGCCCCAAAACCATTGTAGCAAGAACTGTAGCAACGTAACTACCAAACAAATCGGCACCCATGCCCGCAACATCGCCAACATTGTCGCCAACATTATCGGCAATTGTTGCCGGATTGCGTGGGTCGTCTTCAGGAATTCCGGCTTCTACCTTTCCAACTAAATCGGCACCAACATCGGCAGCTTTGGTATAAATACCGCCGCCAACACGCGCAAATAGTGCAATTGACTCCGCGCCCAACGAAAAACCTGTTAATACCTCGATAGTGCGCAGCATACCATGCGGATTGGAAGCATCGCCCGGAGCAAAAAAGTGTTTCAAGATTAAAAACAAACCACCTAAGCCCAATACAGCCAATCCCGAAACACCAAG
>JACCDS012510339.1_pt1 | contig 26072 bp, 46 predicted proteins | sample 7446441 | NCBI WGS metagenome assembly JACCDS01 (sample SAMN15323445, study PRJNA562643) | freshwater metagenome | isolation source: river surface water | place: USA:Blue River Watershed | collected 2017-08-17 | reverse complement strand
TTATTGAAGCAAAAAGAATGGGCATTAGCATTAAGTTACCTCACATTAACGATTCGGATATCGATTTTAAAATTGAGGGTAAAGGTATTCGGTTTGGACTCAGTGCTATCAAGTTCATATCTGACAAGATTGGTGAGAGATACATATCTGCACGACCATTCGGTTCGTATAAAGAACTTGAAGAATTTACATTTACCAAAGGCAATGGAGTAAATAGTCGTGCTCTGCAGGCATTAAAAGCAATTGGTGCAGCAACATTTAACGATAATCCTAGAAATGATCAGGAGATTAAAGAGAACCTGTATGAGTATTTAAACCTTCCAGAGTTTAATATTACGATTCCTTCTCATTACTACGCATTTATTCAGGACATTGTTGACTTTGAAGAAAAGGGATCATACATATTCATGGGTATGGTAAAATCAATTAAGCGAGGAACAGGATGGTCACGAGTTGAAATTTTGGACAAAACTGGTAGTGTCGGTATATTTGATGATGAAAATACGACCATTGAGACTGGTCGCTCTTACCTGGTTCTTTGTAATGACAACAGGATTGTATCTTTCGTTCCTTCTGATGAAATAAAAGAGTCGTCTCATGCACTTGTTAAATTCTTAAGTTACAAGCAGTTGCCATATAAGGATGATGAGATGTTCGTGGTTTCTTTTAAGCCAAGAATTACTAAGACTGGAAAGAAGATGGCTTCTCTAACACTAGCAGATACGAGCAGAGATCTTCACTCTATTACAGTATTCCCAGCATCTTTTGCAAAAGCATATATGCATATTGAAGAAGGAAAGTCATACAGGTTTGATTTTGGAAAGACAAAAGACGGAACAGTAACATTGGAGGATGTACATGTCAGTTAGTATAGAAGAAGCATTAGCACAACTTGATCCTAAGTTGAGAAAGAGATTGGGTAGTGGTGTTGGAGTTAACTATGAATACCAGCCAACTCCTAGTTTTGGTTTAAACCGTGCACTAGGTGGTGGATTACCATACGGTAGGCAGGTATTGATTTGGGGCTCAAAGTCTTCTGCAAAGTCTTCTATGTGTCTTCAGATGATTGCTCTAGCACAAGCAGAAGGAAAACTGTGTGCTTGGATTGATTCTGAGATGTCGTACTCTGAAGATTGGGCAAGATCTCTTGGTGTAGATCCAGAAAAATTAATCTACTCACAAGCAAGAACCATCAGTGACATGGTTGATGTAGGTGTAGGTCTTATGAATGCTGGTGTTGACCTAATTGTAGTAGACTCTATTACTTCTATGCTTCCTGCAATCTATTTTGAGAAAGACACAGATGAAATGAAGGCTTTGGAAAATACAAAGCAGATTGGAGCAGAATCTCGTGACTTTAGTAACGCATGGAAAATGCTTAACTATGCAAACAATAAAGTTAAGCCAACTTTGCTTGTTCTTATTTCTCAGTCTCGTAACAATATTAATGCTATGTATACTAGCCAGCAGCCTTCTGGTGGTCAGGCTACTAAGTTTTATTCCTCATGTATTATTAAACTCTTTTCTTCAGAGTCAGATAATCAAGCGATTAAAGGCAAGATCAAGGTAGGAGATAAATTAATTGAAGAGAAAATTGGTAGAACTATTAAGTGGGAACTCCAGTTCTCCAAAACCTCTCCAGGGTTCCAGTCTGGTGAGTACGATTTTTATTTTAGAGGTGACGATATTGGTCTTGATACCATTGGTGATTTGGTTACTACCGCAGAACTAAATGGCATAGTAGAACGTACAGGAGCCTGGTATATACTTCCTGACGGAACAAAGGTTCAGGGTAAAGAGGCATTTGTTAATCGCGTAAGAGAGGATCTTGACTTGCAAGAATCGATCAAGGCAAAACTAAATGGCTAGTTTTACTGTATATAACGGAAAATTTATTTGCCACGAGTGTAAAACAACTGTCAATACGGCAAGACTTTATGCAGACACAAAAACACTGACTTGGATGTGCAAAGAAAAGCATCTAAGTTCAGTTAAGTTTGGCAAGCAGAAATGGAAGGGTAATGACAGAGAAGAGTGAGTCTAAGAGGATAGGTGCTAAACAGCATAAAAACTCAGGAAGAAATACCCAAAAGGGCGATGCCTCTTGGAAAAACTTTGTTGTAGACTTTAAAGAGGTGGGAAAGTCATTCACGCTTAATAAGGATGTGTGGGCTAAAGCAACAACTGATGCCATGAAGAATGGGAAGGACCCAGCCATAGTTGTGGTAATCGGCGAAGGTAACTCTAAGGTCAGACTTGCTATAATTGAGATGAGTATTCTAGAAGACATGGTGGAGGAATAATGGAACAGCAACAAACAACAATAGATATGGTAAATGGTTTGTCAGAAATTGCAGACTACATGGAAGACGAGGAACTTACAGCAGCCCTCACTTTCATTGCTAAGATAATTATTAAACCAGATATACCCCTTAATGTGGCGACTGTGGAGATTGTAAGGCTACAGGCTATTGCTGCAAAGATGGCATTTAAGGCTACATGGATGGCCAATGTTGACAAGTCAGATCGTGGAAAGAAGAACCTTTATTATACGGCAGCAGAGTCTATCAATAATTTAGTGTCTGCATTGAAATATATAACTCGATAGTCTGCTATACTTATACTAATAGAAACGAGAAAACTAATGACGAAAAATTTACTGCACACGGTTATGATTAAGCCAGAAGAAAAGCCAGTCCATCCGATGGATATAGCAGGTCTTGAGGCAAAGATTAAAGAAGGATACACAATTACTCGTGTAGATAAGCACACAACAAAGAAGACTTTTGCACCATCTACTATCGCATATGGCCATGGAGAATGTGCAAGATATTGGTACCTTGCTTTTGATGGACAAATGTTTGAAGACAATGCAGATGCATATGCAGCAGCAAATATGACTGCTGGAACACTGTCACATGCAAGAATCCAAAATGCAATGATGAACTCTGGAGTTGCGAAAATATATCGTGATGAAGACAATGAGCCAACAACAGAGTTTAAGATCAGGCACGATGACCCACCTATCTTTGGATACGGTGACGTTATGCTTGATTGGCAGGGAGAAGAACTCATTGGTGAAATTAAAACAATGATGAATGAAGGATTTGAGTATAGAAAGGCATCAGGTAAGGCTAAGAATGGTCACCTCATGCAGTTGCTTATCTATATGAAGATTCTAAAGAGACCAAAGGGTGTCATGATTTATGAAAATAAAAATAATCATGAACTTCTTTTGATCCCTGTAGATGTAAACGATCATTACCGTCGGTGGGTAGACCAGGCATTTGATTGGATGAGATCAGTTCGAAAGGCATGGGTTGATAGAACTCTGCCAACCAAAAACTATAGATCAAATTCTAAGATATGCAAGTCATGCCCAATTAAAAAAGCATGTGAGTCTGCAGGTACAGGCGTACTAAAAATAGCGCCTCTGGAGATTCTCGGTGAAGAATTGTAAATTTTGTGATAAAAACTTTACGCAGTCAGTATCTTATCAAATATACTGTTCTGCCGAATGTAGAGATCTAGCAACAAAAGAAAAGATTGCTGAGAGATACTTACACTCAAAAAGACAAAAGAGAAGGGGAAAGACAAGGCTTTGTAAGTCTTGTTCTTCTCCGCTCTCAATATATAATGATGACGCAATTTGTTCTTCTTGTGCAGTAAATCCAGACGCAGTAATAAAAGCAATAAGAGAAATAAAAGGAAAAACCAATGGTAAAGAATAAGTGGGGAATAGAGTTAAAGCCACAGACTATTTGCTCTATTGATGCTAGTACTAATAGCCTTGCTTTTGCTTTATTTGATACACAACAGGAATCACTGGGAGTTGTAGGAAAGATTAATTTTGAAGGAAACAACACATACGAAAAGGTTATGGATGCTGGACAAAAGGTTAGGGCGTTCTTTGATTACTATGGTGGATTTGAGGCGATAGTAATTGAGCACACTGTTTTTATGAATAGCCCTAAGACTGCTGCTGATCTTGCGCTAGTTCAGGGCGCTATTCTTGGAGCAGCAGGACAATCTGGAACAAAACAAATAGGAAAAGTATCACCAATAACTTGGCAAAACTATATTGGAAACAAAAAAATATCAAAAGATGAGCAACTATACATAAGATCACAGAACCCAGGTAAGTCTGTGTCTTGGTATAAAACATATGAAAGAAATCTTCGCAAGGAAAGAACGATTAAGTTTATCAATACTATTTATGATAGAACTATTACAGACAACGATGTAGCAGATGCCTGCGGTATTGGTCACTGGGCAATAAAGAATTGGGGAAAAGCAATTGGAGTTGACAACTAGTATCATGGCTGCTAAACTATATACAAGTGAAACCTTTATGCGTAAGCGCTATCTTATGGATAAAAAAACACCAGAAGAGATTGCAAAGGAATGTGGTTGTTCTTTAGAGACCATCTATGTATACCTTGCCAAGTTTGGATTGAGGAAGTCTAAGAGATGAAAAGAATTAAGTATATTGTTTTTGTTATATCCTTAGTAGCAGCAGTTGGAATTTCTTATGCAACAGCGACACTAAGGAATATTCCAGAGACTTTTGACTGGGAGGAAGATGATGAATAACAAATTAAATATAACAGTAGATCAAGTTAATAACCCTCTGCACTATACATCAGATCCTTCTGGTATTGAGTGTATTGAGATTACAAGACATCGCAATTTTAATATTGGAAATGCTTTTAAGTACCTATGGAGAGCAGGGCTTAAAGATGAGTCTAAGACTATACAAGATTTAGAGAAGGCAATATTTTATATTAAAGACGAGATTAACAGACTAGAGGGCAAGTATGTCAACTGAAGATGATTTAGTTAAACACCTTGACCAGGTAAATCAAGTAGTAGAAGAATACTTAAAGGGTAATGATCCAACTGTAATTTCAAAACAATTGTCAATACCACGACAAAAGGTTGTAACACTTATTAATGAGTGGAAGGTTATGGCATCTGCTAATGATGCAATCCGTGCTCGTGCTAAAGAGGCCCTTGCTGCAGCAGATACACACTATAGCAAGTTGGTTTCTCGCACATACGAGGTTATTGATGAAGCGTCTATGACGAATAATCTTAGCGCAAAGACCGCTGCCATCAAACTTGTCATGGACATTGAGTCAAAACGTATTGATATGCTTCAGAAGGCGGGTCTACTTGAGAACAAAGAACTTGCAGAAGAGATGATGGAAATCGAAAAACGTCAAGAGATTCTTGTTCTTATTCTAAAAGATATTGCCTCTGAGTATCCACAGGTTCGTGATGAAATTATGCGTAGACTTTCTTCGTTTGCAAAAGATAATGAGGTGATTACAGTTGTCCATGATGTTCAATGAGTTTCTTGAAGCACTTCAAGATGATCATTTTGAAGAGACTCCAGTAGATGCAAGAACATTTGTTGAAGGCGAAGCATATCTAGGGCAGCCACCATTGTCTGATATTCAGTACGACATTGTTGAGGCAATGAGCCAGATTTATAGAAAAGAAGACTTAGTTAATATTATGGGTGAAGAAAAGGGTACTCAGTATTACAACAAGTACACCAAGAACGAAATCATTCTGCAACTTGGCAAGGGATCTGGAAAAGACTTCACATCAACCGTAGCATGCTCATACATCGTATACAAACTTCTATGTTTAAAAGACCCAGCAAAATATTTTGGTAAGCCCTCTGGAGATGCTATTGATCTAATTAACGTTGCTATTAACGCTCAACAGGCTAAGAATGTTTTCTTTAAAGGTTTTAAGTCAAAGATTGAAAGGTCTCCATGGTTTGCAGGCAAGTATTATGCGAAGGCTGACTCAATTGAGTTTGATAAATCAATCACGGTTTACTCTGGTCACTCAGAGCGTGAATCACATGAGGGTTTAAACCTACTGCTTGCCGTTCTTGATGAAATTTCTGGTTTTGCATCTGAGGTTGGAACAGGAAATGAGCAGGGAAAAACAGCAGATAACATCTACAAGGCTTTCCGTGGATCAGTAGACTCTCGTTTCCCTGACCTTGGAAAAGTTGTTTTGCTTTCATTCCCAAGATATCCAGGCGACTTTATTTCAGAAAGATATGACGATGTTGTTGCTGAAAAAGAAGTTATAGAAAGAACGCATAAATTTATTATTAATCCATTGCTTCCAGAAGATAATCTAGATAATACCTTTGAAATTTCGTGGGATGAAGATCAAATCACATCATATAAATATCCAGGAGTATTTGCACTAAAAAGGCCTACATGGGAAGTAAATCCTACTCGTAAGATTGATGACTTCATGATTGCATTTATGACTGATCTTGGAGACGCTATGATGCGTTTTGCTTGTGTACCAACCTTTGCTTCTGATGCATTCTTTAAGCAAGCAGACAAGGTTAGATCATGTATGACATTAAGAAACCCAATAGATAACTTTAGAAGGTTTGATGAATCATTTAAGCCAGACCCAACAAAGAAGTATTATGTTCATGCTGACCTTGCCCAAAAACACGACAAGTGTGCTGTAGCAATTGCACATGTGGATAAGTGGGTAAACATACAGGTAATTAATAATTACGAACAGGTTGCTCCAGTAGTAGTTGTAGATGCAGTTGCATGGTGGGAGCCAAAGGTTGAGGGGCCAGTTAATTTGTCAGAAGTTAAACAGTGGATCCAGAACCTTAGAAGACTAGGGTTTGATATTGGAATGGTTTCTTTTGACCGTTGGCAGTCGTTTGATATTCAGAATGAACTAAAGCAGGTTGGAATGAAAACTGATACTGTTTCTGTTGCCAAAAAACATTATGAGGATATGGCTATGCTTGTGTATGAGGAAAGACTTGCAATGCCAGCAATCGATCTTTTATTTGATGAGTTAACTCAATTAAAGATTATGAAAAATGATAGAGTTGATCACCCCCGCAAAAAATCTAAGGACTTAGCAGATGCGGTATGTGGAGCAATATTTGGAGCAATATCACATACTCCAAAAAATATAGACACTGAAGTAGAGGTTCACACCTTTAGAGACAGACCAAAGACTCCAGAAGAGCAATTTGACCTGGAAAGTCGCAATGTGATACAATATAAGCCTAGCCAAATAGAAGAGATAAAAGACTATTTGGACAGACTAAAAACACTATAAACAAGGAGAATAACGAATGAATTCATTCAAGAAAATCGCACTAGCCATGGTTGCAGCCATGACTTTGGGCACAATCGTAGCAACACCTGCAAGTGCTGCTGTAATGACAGTCGCTGTATCGCTTGACACTGTAGCAAATACTACAGCATCAGCAATCGCAACGCCTGCATCATTGCCAGTCCCTGCAGATAACACAGTTGACGCTGCTGACGCACTAAAGTTCGTAGCAACAGTTGACACAGGAACAAACGTTTCTGTAACAGCAACAAACGCAACAATCGTGTCTGCATTACACACATCTGCTGCACCAGTAGGAGCAACATCAGGATCATCATCTTTGACAATTGCAACTGGTACAGGAACAACAGCAACATTTTATGTTTACACAAAGACAACAGCAATTGGAACAGTTGTAATCAACAACCAGGGAACCACTCTTACATATTATGTACAGGGAACTGCTGGAAAGATTAATACTCTTTCAGTATCCGCACCTACTTCAGGTGCTGCTGGTACAAAGCAGGATATTACAGTGACTGCAACAGATACATTTGGTAACAAGGTATCAGGTAAGTCAATTACTGCAACAGTATTTGCTGCTACAGCAACACTAGATACAGCAACAGCAACAACTGGCGCTACACTTTCAGACTTTGGAGTTGCTACATTCAAGGCAACACTTCCAGCAACTGGAACACGCACACTGATCACATTTGCACCAACAACATCAACAGATGCAACATCTGCAGACGTAGTTGGACTTCCTGCTCGTGCACTTGCACCATTTGCAGAAATTGCAGTTCGTGATCTAGTATCAGAACTTGCTGCACAGGTTTCTGCTAAGGATGCAGCACTTGCTGCAAAGGCAGTCGCTGAGGCTGCAGTCGCAAAGGCTGCTGCAGATGCTGCTGCTGCAAAGGTTGCTTCAGATGCTGCTCTTGCAGCAGAAAAGGCTGCTTCTGCAACTGCACTTGCTGCTGAGAAGGCTGCTTCTGCTAAGGCACTAGCCGATGCAAAGGTTGCTTCAGATGCTGCTCTTGCTGCAAAGGATGCACAGATTGCTAAGTTAACTGCAGATAATGCAGCAGCAATTAAGTCTGTAAAGGCTGCATTTAATAAGTTGGCTCTTCAGTGGAACAAGAAGAATCCAAAGGCAAAGGTTGCTTTGCTTAAGTAATTAATACAACATTAAAGGGGTTGCCAGTAACGGTAGCCCCTTTTTTGTGCAATAAAATGGTATAATCATCCTATCAGACATCAGTCTGCAAGGGGGAAAGGTAAATCAAACGACTACTACGAATAGTAACAGCCACAACTTTAGCCTTTGGCTGGCTACTTATTGCCCCACAAGAAGCCCATTCTGATGATCCATTAACTGTCGCAGCAGGACAGATACAAAACCTCAATAGCGCAGTAGGCAAATTAGACTATAAAGATGGTCTAATTAGTATGATTGACATAGCAGAGAACAAGTTTACCTATGCCAAAAACCTGGGGAATGTAAGAGACGATACCTATGAAGCCTATGAAGATGCAGTAGAGGCAGAAGAACTAGCCCTAGAGGAAGTTAGTCTTGCCCAGTCAAATGTGGATGGCCAGACAGCAACAGTAGCACTTTCCCTTGAGAATAAAGACAATGCTCTTCAAGACAAGAATGATGCACAGGATGCCCTTAATATAGCCAACATTAATCTTCAAACAGCACAGTCCAACATGCAGTCTGCTGGTGGAACAGGACTTCAATACACCGTTTATAATCTTGCAAGGGTTTGGCCAAGCATAGCAGTGCCAGATTCTGTTATTTGTTCTGGCACCTGGAACTCAAACGCCATGTACCTTCCAGTTTGTGGAAATAGGTATGAAAATATAGTAGTTAAGTTTACTGGACAAATCACAATGCCTTCATGGTTTACGACAGTATCATTTGCAGGCTACACAGACGATGGTTTTAAAATGTATGTTGATGGACAACTTGCTGTTAGCAATTGGGTAGAGCAAGGAGCAAGATGGAGTGCTTGGTCTCCAGCGTATGATGTAAGTGAGGATAAGACTTTAGATGTAGAAATATGGTGGTATAACGGAGGAGGTCCAGGGTCTTATCATCTTGGTTGGACAATTCCTGGCGGAATGACTGGCGCAGGGTGTGACTATGCTGGGAATCCAAGAGTTTGGGGTCAAGATTTTAGTTGTAACTTAAATACATTCTCATCTGGATCTGGACCAACACAGGAACAATTAAATGCTTATGATCAAGCACTTGCTACCAAGAATGCAGCCCAACAAGATTATAACAATGCTTTGTCAGAATATAATGACAAATTAAATGTATATAATCAAGAAGTACAAACCTTACAAAACCTAACATCAGAGTTAGAAGATGCTAACCAAAACCTCACAAGCGCTACACAAAACCTAACAAACACTCTGTCTGAAAAGAATAATGCGATAAATGATTTTAATAATGCTATTAATGATTTAAATAGTGCAATTGATGACGCATGGCGTTACTATGATGAGCAATTACAACGAGAGATTCAAAGAGCAATCGCTCAAGCAGCCGCTGCTGCTGCAGCAAACCAACCTAAGCCAGAGCCATCACCACAGCCAACAGTTGAACCAGAAAAGCCAAAGCCTTCTCCGCCACCAACAGATAATCCTGAGCCTAAGCCAAGTAATGCTACTGGAACAGAAGAGCCAGGACCAAAGCCAACACAGCCAGAGCCAAAGCCAGAGGAACCTAAACCAGAAGAGCCAAAACCTGAGCCAACAAAGCCAGAGGAACCTAAGCCTACACCTGCCCCAAGTCCTGAACCAAAGCCAGAGCCTACTCCAGAGCCTCCTGTCGAGCCATCTCCAGAGCCTAAGCCACTGCCAAAGCCAGACTTTAAGCCAGCAGAAAACATTGACCCAGTTATCAAGGATGCAGAGTTGGCAGCACTTATCCCAGAAAAAGGAACTGGTACAGCAGAAGATTTATCTGGAGTTATTGCAAACCTTACAAGCAAGGACAATAAGTTAGTTAAACTTTCTCCAGAGCAAACAGCAGCAGTTAGCCAGACTCTCAAGTCTTTGACTCAAGAAGCAAAACAAGAACTTGCATCTGACCTTGGTATATCAGCAGGCGAAGTTGCAAAGGTAGCGGAGGCAATGAAATCAGATCCTGCAGTAGCATCAGCATTTGTTGAGTTCGCAGAAAGAGCAGGGGATGCAGGAGAAGCCCCAATGCCATTTACATTAGCAGATGCAGTAACAGAAGTACAAACAGAAGCATTTTTAGCAGACCCACTTGGAGCAGTATTTGCAGTGGACCCAGTAGAACTCCTATCTAATTTCTCTGAATTAGGTATGGACATGACAGATGATCAGAGAGAAAAAGCCCAAGAAGTCATTATCCCAGTAATCATTGTTTCGCAGATTGCTAACGTAATGATTGGGATGAGGAGGTAAGAATGAAAATAATAACAAAAGTTGTGAAGGGATTCTTCACATGGCTTAAGGACGCAGGCATGGAAGTAATTGCACAAGCATTTACCCTCCTAGGATTCTTTATTGCATGGTTAACCCTAACAGGATCAGCCAGAGACATTGTTGGTATTGCTACATTAGCAGTCACAGTGGTTTGGCTAATTACGATTCCCCTAAGAAAGGAGGACTAAAATGGCAACTAAAAAGGTAGTAGAGGCTCCAAAAAAGGAGCACCCACAAAAAGCAATCACCAACATCCTTATGCGTATTGTCGCAGTCTTCGCAGCATCTGGTCTATCAGTACTTGGTGCTGGAGCAGTAGTTGGAATTGACACAGTTCAGGCAGTATTGTTAGCAGGACTATTGGGCGTAGCAACAGTCATTGAAAGACTTGCAAGGGCTTTTTTGGACGATGGAAAACTCACATTGGCAGAAATCAATGATGCGTTTAAGACGGTAGACAAAAAGGCTAATTAGTCATTATTGACCTTAGTTGACAGCCCTCTCTGGGCAGTGGTATACTTAAGTATCACCTATCTGGAGAGGGCTCTGTCATGACCTGTATTGCTGTAGTAAAACATGAAGATAAAATCTACATGGCTGGAGATCGTGGTGCCTCAGATGATGGAACAATTTTAGCACTTGATGCTCCAAAGGTTTGGAAGATTGGTCCATACCTTATTGGGTATGCAGGTGCAATGGACGGAGAAAGAATCCGTTATAATTTTAAGCCAACTGCACCTAATATTAAAGATACAGATAAGTTTATGCAAACAAAATTTGTAAAAGAACTTAAGGAATTTTATAATGAGTTTTGGGTTGATACTTCCAAAGATGGAGATCTTGGTTTAATTATTGCAGTTCGTGGAGAAATATATGAACATAGTTCTGCAGACATGTCATTATCTAAGTACACCCTTCCGTATCTTGCTATGGGTTCAGGTGCAGAGTATGCATACGGTGTTTTGTATGCAACAGATAAACAAAAAAATGCAAGGAATAGAGTGATGCAGGCAGTAAATGCTGCAATTAAGTTTAGCCCATCCTGTATGGGCCCAGTTGACATCGTTAGTCTTTAAGGATATAATTATAATATGAACGAAGAATTTGAAGAGATCCTAAAGGACATTCAGAATATAGAGTCAGATTTTGATGAGTTTGAAATCTGGCTTGATAATGGAATTCAGCGGGGATGGATAACAGAACCGTTCTGCAATACTCATGAAGGAGACCCCTACATGACAGAAGAAGAACAGCAAGAGTGGGAAGAAGGCGGAGACCCATGCCAATTAGTTTTAAAAATCAAACAATAAAAAACAAGGAGAATATAATGAAGAAAGCACTACTAGCAATACTGTCAGTTGTAATTGCATTTACAGCAATGCAGCCATCTCAGGCAGAAGATCAAAAGGTCTTAGCAATTATTGATACAGCAATTAATGCAAAGAACTTTCCATCAATCATTCACGAAGTTTGCTTTACAACTGTAAAGTCATCAATTCCTACTCAAAACATGTCTTGCCCTAATGGTGAATTGTTTATGGAAGGACCTGGTGCTGCCTCAGCGCCATGGCCAACATCAATCAATAACGGCACATATCATGGCGACTCTATGGTGAAGGCTGCACTTGCAACTAATCCAAGTGTCAAGATTGTATTTGTTCGCTTTGCAGATGTTACAAGTCTTGGAAACCATAGAGGAGACCCAAATGCACTAATTGCAGCAATAGACTGGGTATCAAAGAATGCTTCAAAGTATAGTATTGACGCTTTATCAATAAGCCAGTCTGGAGTCTCTACTGATATCAAGACAAGGGCAAGAGTTCTTCATCCAGCATGCTCTGATGCACGAACAGTAAATGCAGTAGCACAACTAAAGAACATCAATGTCCCAACATTTGCTGCTACAGGCAATGACGGACTAAGTAATCTTGTTGGATTCCCAGCATGCATCACCGATGTTATTGGTGTTGGAGCAATGGGTTCTCCTACACAACTTGAAAAGGCAACAAACAGAGGCCCTGGTCTTGACATGGTTGCACTTGGCAAAGTAACAGTTACCAAATACAATGGTTCTGTAACAGATATCTCAGGATCTTCTGCAGCCACGGTTGTTTCAGCATCTTCTTATATTAATAAGAATACAGGTAGAACTTTTACAGACTACATTAATTCTTTGGTAAAGATTAATATCTCTGGAGTATCTTACCCTTACTCATCTAAGTAAAATAAAGTCCTGGGCATGACTAAAACTGCCTGCATTGCCCTATAACTCAGTTGGTAGAGTGCCGAACTGTTAATTCGGATGTCCCTGGATCGAGGCCAGGTGGGGCAGCGTGATATAATTGTATTGTCATACCTACAAGGAGGAATAACATGGCAGCAAAAGGTAGTCTAGAAGCAATCATTGAGATTGCAAAGAAAGAAGTGGGCACAATTGAAGGCCCTAAAGATAACGAAACAAAGTACGGCGCATGGATTAAGGTAAACTTTCAGCCATGGTGCCAGTCATTTGTTTCATGGTGTGCGTTTACAGCGGGAGTCAAGTCATTCCCTAAGTCTGCGTCAACAGTAGCAGCAGCAGATTGGTTTAAGAAGGCGGAGCGTTGGTCAGATGCTCGCAACGATGATCCACAAGCAGGAGACTGGATCTATTTTGATTTCCCAGAAGATGGTGTAAATCGTATTTCACATGTTGGTCTTTGCATTAAGAACAATGGCGATGGAACTATTCAAGTTATTGAGGGAAATACTTCAGGAACTGCTAAGGGAGATCAGCGCAACGGCGGAATGTGCGTAGAAAAGACTCGTGGTTATGTAAAGAATAACAAAAAGAAGTTAGTTAATGCTGTTGTAGGTTGGGGTCGTCCAGTTTATGCTGGTGAAGAAAATGCTCCACTACTAAACAAGGTAGCAGCATCTGCAACAACAGCAACTCCAGCACCAAAGAAGGAAGCAAAGCCTGCTGCAAAGAAGTCATCTGGTGGTGGCAAGGGATCTGCGGTGGCACTATAATGGATTCACTCAAAAGAATTTCCTTAAAGGCAACTTGCTACACTGTATATCATGTAACTGTTGCTACTTTAATTTTTTCTACCGTTATATATTTTATTACTGGAAAATGGGAGTATGAATATTTTGAAAAGATAGGGCTTGGACTTCTTGGATATGTTCTTTGGGAAATTGTTGGATATTCGATTTTTGAAATGATTTGGCCAAAAGTTGAGAAATCATTTAGAACAATTAGGTCTAAGTTGAGGAAGAAGGCAAAGTAGTGAGAATTAAGATTATCAAGTTTGTTGTGAAGGCTTTAGGCTATGAATGGTCTGGAGACGAACTAAAACTTCCTGTTTGGTACGTAAAAGAAAAAAAGAATAAAAAGTAACAATGAGTGTTAACTTATTGTCAATTAGTCCTACATATATTTATGGAGGCGCTATCGCTGTGTATGAAAATGCTTGGCATGACTATAAGAAAACAATAGAAGATGCTTTATCTATTGACTCAGACGAATCAATAAGCGTAAAGTTTCTTCCATCTCAAACAACTGAGGATTATGAAACTGGAGATCCATTACGCCAGTCAGTAAGAACAAGTTACGGACTTTCTTTAGGAAAGGCCTCTGTTGTTAGCGAAACGGCCAAACAAATTTATGATTCTTGTGATAAGGTCGTAGGCTCTGCAATTTCTGAATACAGAAAAATTTTCAAAATAAATGAAGAAATAAAAACTGCAGAGTCATACGGCCTTCTTAGATATAGACCTAACGAAAAATATAATTTGCATTATGATGGAGGCACAGAAACTTCAAGAGCGGTGTCTGTATTAATTTATCTTAACGATGATTATGAGGGTGGAGAACTAGAGTTTCCAAACTTTGACATAAAGATAAAGCCAAAAGCGGGAACTTTAGTCTTGTTTCCATCAAATTATGCATATGCACATATTGCTCACCCAGTAAAAAATGGAACAAAATACGTAATAGCGACATGGTTAAAGGACAGGTAAGATGGCACTATATGAATATGACTGCATGCCTTGCTCACAAAGGTATACAAAAGAAAGATCTATAAAGGATGAAGATCCAGGGTACAAATGTGATACTTGCAATAAGCCCTTAGTTCGTGTATACTCTAATGTAGGAGCAGTATTCAACGGTAGTGGATTTTATTCCACTGATAACAGAAAGCGGTAGTATAATGTTTACAATGATTAAAGATGAAGTAAAGCAAGAGTGGCAATTATCTCCGCTTGATCGATGCGATAGATGTAGTGCAGAAGCCTTGGTTAAGGTTACTGGCATTAGCGGAGACCTCATGTTCTGTGGCCACCACTACAATAAGATTATGGACAATCAAGAAGGATATAAAAAGATGATGTCTTTTGCTTTAACAGTTCTTGATGAAAGAGAAAAACTTGTTGAGAATAGGGCAAAAGGCGACTCTTACTAATGATTATTCAGATTATAGGTCTTCCAGGTTCTGGTAAAACAGAATTAGCGAAGGCTCTAAAAGAACGCATAAATGCCATTCACCTTAATGCTGACGAAGTTCGTGCTACAGTCAACTCCGACCTTGGGTTTAGTCCTGAAGATAGAATTGAGCAGGCTCGTCGAATGGGAGATATGGCAAGATTAATTGCTAAGCAAGGTGTTGCGCCAGTAATCGTAGACTTCGTGTGTCCTACAGACTTAACTCGTGCAGCATTTGGTAAGCCAGATATTTTGATTTGGATGAATACAATCGAAGAGGGTAGATTTGAAGATACCAACAAGATGTTTGAGGAGCCAACACAAAATGATCATGTATTTCGTAACCATGACATGATGCCTGAAGAAAAAGCATCATATATGATTAGTAAGTTTGGGCTACATGATTGGTCTGCACCCACAACACTAATGCTGGGCAGGTATCAGCCATGGCACGAAGGCCACCACGCTCTTTATAAGGAGGCTGGCAAGAGAACTGACCAAGTGCTTCTTGGAGTACGTAATACATACAATACAAGTGAGAAAGATCCACTTAAGTTTGATCAGGTAAAGGAATATATTGCCAAAGATGAATTTATGGATGGTGCATTAGTGCTAAGATTACCAAACATTACCAACATTGTTTATGGTCGTGATGTTGGATATAAAATTGAACAAGTTGATTTGGGGGCAGAGATTCATGCTATATCGGCTACGCAGAAGCGTAAAGAAATGGGTATCTAAGATTTGGAACTTAGTAACTAGGGGTCCTAAAAATATGGAGTGGCCAGCATGAATGTGTCTAAGCAAAGATCAGCACTAAAGGCTATTACATGGCGTATAATTGGAACAGCAGATACATTTGTTATATCATGGGCAATAACTAAAGAACCAGTTACAGCAGGTGCAATTGCAAGTTTCGAGGTATTTACAAAAACAATCCTTTATTACTTCCATGAGCGTGGTTGGAATAAAGTTAAATGGGGGAGAAAATAATGTATGAGTACTATGTAAGAAAAGTAGAGAACGTAGTAGATGGAGATACCATTGACGTTCTTATTGATTTAGGATTTGATATCCTGTTTGCATCTCGTGTAAGACTGGCTGGTATTGATACCCCTGAGTCTCGCACAAAGGATCTTGCTGAGAAGGCACTTGGTCTAGAAGCCAAGGAATACCTAAAGAAGAGTTTAAAGGATGCTAAATCTGTTGTAATCAAGACTGAGAAGATGGACTCCTCTGAGAAGTATGGTCGCATTTTGGGCTGGGTATACACAGATGGAAATACAGTATCCCTTAATGACATGATGATCAATGATGGTTATGCATGGGGATATCTTGGCGATACAAAAGTCAAGGATTTTGATGCACTCGCAAAGGCTAGAAAGAAGTCTGGCAAGTGAAAGATCCAGATGAAATTATAGATGACCTAATTGCAAAGGGTGGTCTAGAATTTGTTGGAGTAGATTCAGAATCTGGAGAGGCACTGTATAGGCCAACGGATATACTAAAAAGTATTGATCCAAAACTAAGCAAAGATATGTCTATTTATTTTTCAGAGTCCACCATGAGATTGTGGCAAAAAGGATTTATAGACATGGATGTAACTGTCGAAGATCCTTTGGTGACTCTTGCTGAAAAGGCATTTGACTTAAAGGCCATAGATTCTTTAAATAAAGAAGAAAAAATAATAATACAGGAAATCATAAGAGTTCTTTCAGAAAAAAAGTGATACAATGAATATTAGGGGTAACCATGAATAACTGGTATGGCGCTGTTGGCTTAACTGTTACTATCCTTTTAGTCTTGTTTACTTATGTTTTTGCGTCAAGATCTTCTAAAAGTCCACAGATTGTAAGCCAGTCTATGCTTTTGTATAGATATAATAGTGCTAAAAAGTATTCACGAAAACTTGTTACAAAAACACAGTCAACAAAACACTATGACAAAACAAATGTCAAAGTTATAATACTTGATAATCAGGCATACTGGATCAAAGATAATATTTTTTACAGAGCACCTTTGGTTGGTCAGTCAATAGATAAGGACTTGGCAGAAGAAGTTGACACGATAAGCATGGATAGGGTACAATTAGACAAGATGCTTTTTATCATGGATAAACTAAGAGAAGGGATTAACGATGATAGTAGGGGTTCAGGGGACAAGTAGTTTTAATAACTATAATATTTTCCTAAGATCAATGGCTGTTGCCCTTTCAGAGTTAGAGGAACAAGATAGAGAGTTTCTAATATACTCTGCAGGCCCAAGCAATATTAATATGATGGCTATGGAGTTTGCAAATCTATCTGAAAGAGGAATGAAGGCAAGGGGAAAGTCTATAAAGTTTTTTAAGGTCACTCCTGAGTGGCTAGAACAAAATGTAAAAGATATAAATCATTTTGCATTTCTTTCTAATCCAAAAGAGCCTGTCTCAAAGATAGTTCACTCATCAAAACTAAACAATATAAACACAAACGTATACACATTTTAAGTTTGTGACAAAAACAATCCAAAAGAAACGGAATAAAAATGAAGTTGATTAATTCTCTAGATGTAATGGAGTCAATCGTAAACAACAGCAAGCAGTTGTCTTGGGATGGATGGACAGTTGTTGAAACATTTCCATCAGAAAAAGCATATTTTTCTAAGTTTGGCATTTATAAAAACAATAAGTGGCAGATGAAAAAAGAGTTTGTTCCTTCAACTAACGGATGGGAAATACCAGATAAGTATGTAAAAAATCATGAATAAAAAAATGCAGCATGAGTTTTTGAGAGACGTTGTGCAAGAGTATGATAGGGTAAACATGCTTTTGGGCGATAGCAGCATTGATTTTATGAATCATGGATATTCTCCTTCCTATGAAATAATTTCTGAAGATGACTTTATTTTTAAGAACCAGATTTCTTTATACTTAAATATGTTTGATGGGATTGATTCTAAGGATAAGAAAATACTAGAGGTTGGATGTGGCAGAGGTGGCGGAATCGCTGCAATAAAAAAATATTTAGACACAGACAAACTCTTTGCCTGCGATATTAATAAATTAAACATAGAATATTGCAAAAATAATCACGATAACTCTATTGAGTTCAAGGTTTCTAATGCTCATAAACTAGACTATCCAGATAACTTTTTTGACATACTTCTTAGCGTAGAGTCTTCTCATTGTTACTATCTTCCAAAGTTATTCTTTAGTGAAGTTAGTCGTGTACTAAAGCCTGGTGGGGTATTCTTATACACTGACTGCGGTAAAAATATAAAAATTTTTGGTCCAGAAGTATTAGATTTTACGAATATTAAAAAAGAAGACATAACAAAAAATGTAAGAGAGTCTTGTTTAGAAGATTATGAAAAGTGGAAACTTTTAATGTTAGATGAAGATATAAAAGAAAAATTTACAAGAATTGCTTTATCACAGTCAGAAGAATATTCAAAAGGATCTGACATGTATTTGAAATACATTGCAATAAACAAAGGTTTAGGGGACAGAAATGAACAAACATAAATGGAAAGATGAGGCTGTGTGCTTAGACTATGACACAAACTTATTCTTTGATAAATACGAAGAAGATGAACTACTTAGACCAGCCATAGATGCCTTGTGCTCTTCATGCTCAGTCAGGAAAGAATGCTTTTCTGTTGGCATATCTGGAAAAGAGTGGGGAGTCTGGGGCGGAGTATACTTAGAAAATGGAGAAGTCTCTAAAGAGTTCTCTAGTCACAAGAGCAAGGTTGACTGGGGTAAAACCTGGCAATCTCTAACAATGGAGTAATATGTATACAGACGAAATGAAAAGAGCATTTAGATCTCTAAACCCTCCTAAAAATTTTTCTTTACAAATTATTGACAATGATCATTTTTTAACTGTAAAGGCTAAAGAGAAAGACTTTATGTCTTTGTCAACAGTTGAAATGAAAAGAGAGGCAATAGAGTATATGATTCGTGTGAAGAAAGCATTAGAAGACAATGGGGCAATTGTCCTATTGGTTAGAGAAGGAGGCAAAGAGTTATGATTGAATCAATTTTGGTTGGAACTTTTGTATTTTTTACACTGCTATTTTTATCTTTGTACTTGGCACAAGTTAAAAAGAATCGTGCAATTCTTGCAAACACCCTGAACCTTTTGTTAATGCAGCAGTCAATGAATGACGAATCTAAAACAGATGAAGAAAAATCTAATGAGGCATTTTTAAAATTTGTTTCAGATTCTCGTGACTGGGCATATCAATATATAGATCAGGTCCAAGAAGGACTAAATAAGTTTATTACTGATATTGAGCCAGAGATTGCATACTTTGATGAATATGGAGAGGTTGGGTCCGCATATCCACACTATCACTCTATGAAGAAAATTTCAGGGGCATACAAAGAACTAAAGAAACTGCTTCCCGAAGATTATGATAGAATAGAGTAATGATAGTATTAAAACACACAAAGAACCTTAACTTGTTTATATGTGAAGAAGAATTATGCCAAGAAGAAAGTACACATGTTTGGGCAGATTCTGAAAGCAGAATAGTTGATTTGTGTGATTTACACTACAGTAAGGCAATAGAGTGAAATTTTATTATTTTGGCGGAGTTTTTGAAACAAATCATGACGAGAGTATAGAAACTCCATCTGCATTAGAAAAACACAATTTTGATGGTGTTATGTTTACTTATGATGCAACACAAGGCGATATGTTTGTTAGAACTGCCAGAGAAATGAAGTTAGATAAAAAAATTAAATACCTTATTGCTATTAGGCCATACACAATATCTCCACAATATCTACAAACTATCAGCGACTCTATTAACGAGATAGATCCAAACAGGCTTCAACTAAACTTTATAGCAGGATACATAAAAGATCATGAAAACCATATCGGTGGAATTGTTGGAGATGTGAGTGACACTTCGGATTCAATAGATAAGTCAAATTATATGATAAAGTTTCTTGACACATTAAGCAACATGACTGTGAACAAAAACCCGCTAGACTTCTATGTTTCAACAACAAATAGTTATGTATTTAAACAAACAAGAAAGCATAAAAATAAGATCATATTGCCATACCACATATATAAGCGTGGCTTTTGGTCTGATGTACACAAAGATCCTTCGTTAAAGGTACCCCTTGACACAAAAGGTGTAGAGATAATGCTAACTATGACACCAATTATAAGAGAAACAGAGGAAGAGTTAAAGTCATTAACTGACTATGCCTTAAGGCCTGTATGGAAAAAGGGAGAGGTTTCAAAAGTTTTAGATGATGTTGAATATTTTACTCATGAGAGTTTTAATGATTTTGTAAAGATGCTCGAAGATAATGGCATCAACCATTTACTAATAAATGCTGTTCCTAGACAAGAGCATTCTATTATAATTCCATTTATAAAAAAATATGTGGAATCACAAAAAGAATTTGTTAGTAATATAACTAACAAAGAAACAAATATCCTAGGAGGAAAAAAATGAATGAACAAATTAAGGCAGTTCTAGCGTCATACGGAAGATCAGTTCTTGGTGCAGCCACAGCGTTGTATGCATCTGGTGTAACAGATCCACAGACACTAGCATACTCACTACTTGGTGCACTTGTGCCAGTTGTATTGAGAGCAGCCAACCCTTCAGACACAGCATTCGGAAGAATGCCTTCAGTTGAAGAGGTTGACAAGGCAGTTAAGTCTGCAAAGGTTGTAAAGAAGGCTGCTAAGAAGGCTCCTGCAAAGAAGTCATCTGGCGGAGGCAAGACTACTAACCAAGTAAAGTAATCTCACTATAGACTAGCAGGCTTGTTACTTGACAGGCCTGCTTTTCTATGTTATAATATTGTTACCTGCCCAATATGGGGGGAATTAACTTATTCGCTTGAAAGGGGAATAACATGGTAAAAACAGCACTGGATCTTTTTAATGATCCATTTTTCAATACCTTCTCAAATCTTCAGAAGGTAACAACAACAACAAACTATCCACCTTACAATCAGGTCAAACTAAATGATAAAGAGTATATTCTTTCATTTGCTTTGGCTGGTTTTTCTAAGGATGATGTTTCAGTATCGCTAGACAATCGCAAACTTACAATTAAGGGCGAGAAGCAGGATGCTGAATTGCCAGAGGGTGCAGAGTATCTACATAAGGGCATTGCTGCTCGTAAGTTCACTGATATCTTTACCCTTCCTGAGTTTGTCGAAGTTGTTGGGGCTGAATTTAAGGACGGTATCTTAGATATCAGACTTGAAAAGCAGATCCCAGAAGATAAACTACCAAAAACTATTGAAATTCAGTAGTATAATAGTAAACATTCCGCTATGAAACTTTAAAAGGTTTTACAACGGATGCTCCTACGAGTGGAGAGTTAGCAGGAGTCGAATCTTCGTGGCTAATAGACCTGAGCAGTCGTCTATAAACTGCTCATTTATTCATTTAAAATTAACTCTTAGTTTCCTATATATAGTCATTAATCTGAGTATTGTGAAGTATACTTATTAGTGTGAAGATTAAACTAATCATAGCAACACTAGTTTCTAGTGTTTTATTTATACCTACCGCACAAGCAGCAGATCTAACTGGCTCAGGCTCGTCATTTGCTTCTAATTTTATAGAAAAATGCAGAGTGGCGTACGCTTCATCTGGCAACAACATTTCCTATACGCCAAACGGGTCAAGTTCTGGAAAGAATCAACTTGCTCTAGGTTTGACTAACTTTGCTGTTAGTGATGTTCCATACGGTTCATCAGAAGCAAAGCCAAAAAAAGATATTATATATGTTCCAATTGTTGCTGGCCCTATTGCCATCAGTTATAAACTAGATGGCTATAAAGGTCAGATAAAATTAACTAAAGAAAATCTAGCAAAGATATTTGCAGGTCAGATTACTATGTGGAATGACCCACTTTTAAAGAAGAATAATCCTAGCAGACTTCCAGCAAAGAAGATAACTGTTATTTATAGGGCAGATGGATCTGGAACATCTGAGGTTTTTACAACCTATCTTAATACAGTTGCAAAGGATATATGGAGTAAGCCTGCAAATAAATCTTTTTCTACTGCATACCCTAGCAACATTAATGAAAAAATAGGATCGTTTGTCTCTGCATCTGGATCACAAGGAGTATCCATGCTACAGTCAAAGACAGATGGGTCTATTGCTTATAATGAAGTTTCATTTACTAAGCCGTTTGGTGTTGCTTATGTTGAAAATGGGGCAGGCACCTTTGTTAAGCCAACAGTAAATGCAGCATCCAGATTCTTATCAGATTTCACAGTAAACTCAAATGGAACAATTGTGCCTAACTATAATAATACAGACAAGATGTCTTATAATATTTCTACATTTAGTTATGGGATAGCCACAGTTGGATCTAGTGATGTTGCCAAATTCTTTAACTTTGCCATTACAAAATGTAAGGCTACAGAGTTTGGGTATTCCCCTATAAGTGGCAATGCTTTAAAACTTGCTAAATCTCAGATAGCAAAAATCAAGTAGTATAATATAATTGTCCCACACAGGACCTTAGTGATGGATTAGTTACCCATTGGATAGAGACCGTGGCGCAAGTCAGGTGAATTGCCTGTGTGGGACCTAACATTTGGCGGTATAATAATATCAATGACTGACAAAGAGTTGGACCATTATAACAAACAGCAGTATAAGAAGATGCTGGCTAAGATAAAAGAAGATTCTGGCTGTGTAGATTGTGGAATCAATAATCATATTATCTTAGACTTTGACCATATAAGAGACAAGAAGTATAATGTGTCAAGGATGATCCATGATGGTTTTTCATGGAAGGCTATCAAGAAAGAGATTGAAAAGTGTGAAGTGGTCTGTGCTAACTGCCATAGAATAAGAACCCACAACAGGCTAAACGGCATGCTATAATAGTTATATGCTAAAAGAAGGCGATTTCGCAATGACAGCCCATGGGTCTGATGAAGAGGTCCATATTGGCCAGGTAGTACATGTAATGACAGAAGGAATGCTTGGCGTTCCTGGAGGAGAGTATTCTATTGAGGCGACTGCAGAAAATCCAGCAGTACTAATTCAACTTTTTGAACAAGAAGAAAATGGATACTGGGAAGCAACTAATCTATATACAGGATGTATGATGTCACTAATGGTTGCGATTGATCCACTTCCACAAGAGCCAGAAGATTCAGAAGTTGCTATGGCAATGTATGATGCATCAATTGGCAAAGCATACGAAGGTTGCGGATGTCCAATGTGTAAAGAACTAAATGTTACATGTGAAGAATGTCCACAGTGTCAGTCTGGTGAAATGAAATCAAACTGTTGCGGTAATGTTAATAAGCAAGCACCATGCTGGGATGGATATGTACAGCGTGGAATGAAGCCAGGAGAAAATGGTAAGCCAGTTCCCAACTGTGTACCTGCTGCAAAAGCAGATGATCTATTTGAAGATGATGACACAGTTGAATATGAAACAGACTCTGTGTCAAAGGCTGAAGGATACTCTCCACCAGCAGGAGCAAGATCTGCTGCTCGTAGAGCAATTAAGTTTAAGGAAGATGGAAAGGCTAACGGTGCAGGAACTGCAGTTGGCTGGACTCGTGCAGGGCAGTTAGCAAGAGGTGAATCACTATCTCTTAGCACCGTTAAAAGAATGTATTCATACTTCTCACGCCATGAAGTAGACAAGAAGGGTAAGGACTGGGGTAACTCAGCAAACCCATCTAATGGATATATAATGTGGTTAGCATGGGGCGGAGACGCAGGATTCTCTTGGTCACGAGGAATTGTTAATCGTGAAAAGGATAAAGCATTATTTGCTGATTTCGGTAAAGATTACACAAGAGTACAAACAGAAAGGCACTCACTATAATGCCAAAGAAAAAGGCTGCAGCATTTAACCCTATTCAGATTAAAGATGGATGGATTGTTAGGCTATACAAGGATGGTCGGATTAAGTCCAAGATCGCACCATACGAGGTTAAGCACAAGGCAAGTAAGTGAGAGAGTTATTACATTTTACAGCAGAGTGGTGTAACCCATGCAAGAAAATGGCTCCAGTTATTGAAAGATTTATAAACGATAATCCAGATATTAAGTATACAAAAGTTGATGTTGATGTAGAAACTGATTTAGTCAGAGAGTATAGAATTCAGTCTGTTCCAACTTTTATTGCACTTATTGATGGAGAATATCACAATATGCTTGGTGGAGTTAAGCCAGAGTCTGTCATAAGATCTATATTTGGGTAGTTTTAAGTCATACCCAGGACTATTAATTACTTACGCTTGGTAAAACCAAACATCTTTTCTTTTGCATTGCTTGCTGCTTGCTTAAACCCATATGCATATGAGCCAATCATTAAGCCAGCAATTGCTGTTGAGTGTAGTAGATAAAATATTGCACTTCTCATTTACTTGTTCTCCTTAATAAATAGATCTGCGTTCATTACCTTTGTCCATGCTGAAACAAAATCATGAACAAACTTTTCATTAGCATCGTTAGATGCATATACTTCTGCAATTGCTCTAAGTTCTGAGTTAGAAGGAATGATAAGATCTACACGAGGAAGACCAATTGCTTCTTCAGCATTAGTAAATGAAAGTAGTCGAGATAAGTATGTATTGTCTAACTTGTTATCCTTTAACATTCTCATACCAGAAAGCAGTAGTACCATTTCTACTGGTGTTAGTCCAAGCAGGTTAGCCTTCTCTATCAGTAATACTTCTTCTGGAGCAGTAATGCTTGGATGAACATAGTTTCGGAATGCATCAAACTTTGGCTCAAGAACTGCAAATGATTCGACATCTGTCTGCTCTTGAGTTGCATCTCCACGACTAAACTTTGCACCAATTACGATGCCAATACCGCTATTAACTGCAGCAACTTGAACACCAACTAATCCAGCAAAAACAATTAAGTCTGCTAAAGAAACATCAAACTCATTCTTAATTTCATTAAGAACTGATACTACTCTACTGATAGCCTCATGATCATTTACTTCCCATGTGTTCTGAGGAGCAAGTACAAGACGAGCACCGTTGGCACCACCACGCTTATCTGTTTTACGGAATGTTGATGCAGATGCCCAAGCAGTTGTAACTAAATCAGAAACAGATAGACCAGATGAAATAATTTTTTCTTTAATTAGATCAACATCTTCCTGCGTTAGACTATCTCTAGTTACATTGCCAACTGGATCTTGCCAAATAAGTTGCTCAGAAGGAACATCCTTTCCAAGATATCTTGAAATTGGGCCCATATCTCTATGTGTCAACTTGAACCATGCACGAGCAAACTGATCTGAGAAGTAGTCAAAGTCCTCAAGGAATCTGCGTGAAATCTTTTCATACTCAGGATCAAACCTCAATGCAAGATCTGCAGTTGTCATAACTGGAGCATGGAACTTACCATCAATGTGTGCATCTGGAACTAAATTAGCAGCAGATTCATCAGTTGGAATCCATTGAGTTGCACCAGCAGGAGACTTTGTTTGTGTCCAATCATACTTAAACAATAACTTAAGGTATGAGTTGTCCCACTTAGTAGGGGTTGCAGTCCATGCACCCTCAATACCACTTGTTATAGTGTCTTCTGCATTACCCTTGCCAAATGAATTCTTCCATCCAAGGCCAAGGTCTTCTAGTGGAGCAGCCTCTGGATTAGGGCCAACATGTGAAGGATCTCCAGCGCCATGTGCCTTACCAAATGCGTGTCCACCTGCAATGAGTGCAACGGTCTCTTCATCGTTCATAGCCATGCGAGCAAAAGTTTCACGAATGTCTCGTGCAGAAAGAACTGGATCAGGATTTCCGTTAGGTCCTTCAGGGTTTACATAAATCAAACCCATCTGTACTGCAGCAAGAGGATTTTCTAACTCACGGTCTCCACTATAACGATTATCTGCAAGCCACTCTTTTTCTGTACCCCAGTATGTATCGTCTGATTCCCATACATCTGCACGACCACCAGCAAAACCAAATGTCTTAAAGCCCATGTTTTCAAGTGCAACGTTACCTGCAAGAATCATTAGGTCAGCCCATGAAAT
>JACCDS010624862.1_pt1 | contig 26075 bp, 22 predicted proteins | sample 7446441 | NCBI WGS metagenome assembly JACCDS01 (sample SAMN15323445, study PRJNA562643) | freshwater metagenome | isolation source: river surface water | place: USA:Blue River Watershed | collected 2017-08-17 | reverse complement strand
TCTGCATCTGTAATACAAACAAAAACAAATAATAAAGTTGAAAAAATGTTAGCTCATAAAGAACAACAAATTAATTCAAAAAATTCTATAGAGCAAAAAATATTAGAAAAACAAAAAGAAGATCAGAGGTTGGCAGGGGTAATTCCAGCACAACATGATGGTTCTGTAAATAAGATAGTTGAAAAAAATAAAGAAGTTATTCAACCTTCTAAAAATGTTACTATTACTGTAACTAATACTCAAAATACATTAACAGGTGGTTATACACAAGAAGAATTTTCTAAATTATCACCACAAGAAAAAACTAACGTTTTATTAGGTTTGAGTCATAAAAATGCTGAAAAGTTACAACACATTGTTCAGCAAAGAGAATCTATAGAAGAAAAAAATAAAACACAAAATTCTTTAAATATTGCTAAAGAAACTTTAGCTGTTAAAGAAGAAGTGAAAGCAATAGTACAACCAACTATTAGTTCTGTTAATTTAGTTGCATTAAAAGAAGAATATAATAAAAAATTTGTTTTACCAATAGATCCTTCTTTTGATTTTTATGTTCAAGGCGGCAGTGAAGAAAAAATAGACTATAATACACCTGCTACATATTTAGCTAAAACTAATTTAACATTAGAAGAAAATTTAGCGGCTTGGGCTAAAGAAATAGGCTGGACATTAGAATGGAAAACTGCGGTTAGATATCCAATAAAGTATCCTATGACTATGAAAGGTTCTTTTAAAGAAACAAGTCTTGAGTTAATTAATTTATTTAAAAATTCTAAGAGACCTTTAAATATAGCTTATTACCCGAAATCTAAAGTTGTTGTTGTAACAGATTTAAATCATAAAATAAAGTAAGAGGAATTATAAAATGAAGTTTAAAAAAACATTAATATCATTATCGGTTGCAATTATTGTTGCAGGTTGCTCTTCTACTCATACAGGTAAATTTGAAAAAGAGTACGAAGGTTCAAAACAAAAAATAGAAAAAGACTATCCTGATAGTGCTAAAAAGGTAATTCCTACTTTAGAAGAATTAGGTAAAGAGCACGAAGATTATTATGTTGATGTGGAAGATTTTTCTCTTGAAAGAGTTAAAGAATCTATATTACCATTAGAGTTTAAAGAACATACAGAAATATTTTATAAAAATGATCCTACTGTGAACCAACTTGTCACTGATTTATATTTAAAAACAGGTATTAAAGTTGAGTTTGTTTTTGATAATAAAAATTTTGAAGGTGAAATTGCTGATGCAAATGCAATGATTGCAACATTACCAGAAGCACCACAAGCAGAAGGTGCAGTAGCTAATGGTATGGGTATTGATTCTACTGGTATATTTCAAAATGCTTTTACAGAGATACCAAATCAAACACCAGAAGAACAAAAATTAAAAAAAATGAATTACAAAGGAACTTTACAACAAGTTCTTGATTATGTAGGTGTTCTTAATGGTTTAAAATGGAAATATGATGAAAAAGCTGATAAAGTATTCTTTTATGAAAAATCAATTGAAACTTTTTATATATTTGAACAAGCCTTAGAAATACAAGCAGATAATAAAATAACAACGTCTTCTAATAGTCAGGGTGAAAATGGTTCAGCTTCTTTAGGTAATCAACAAAATATATCAATGAAAAGAGATGAAAATTCTTGGAAAGATATTGAAGAAGAATTAAAAACTATGATTTCTAAAGATGGTAAGATTGCTTTTAATAAACGTCAAGGTTCTGTTGTTGTTCAGGATAATGATTATGTTTTATCTAAAATTAGAGATAGAATAGAAAAAATTAATGCAGAAGCAAGAAAAACTATTACAATAGATTTTTCTATTGTTAACGTTAAATTGGAAGATGCTAAAAACTTAGGCATTAACTGGAATTATGTTAATACCACTTTGAAAAATAAATTATTAGGAAATGTTGATTTAACAGCTGGTAGTGGCGCTGTAGCACCTTCTTTAGGTGGTTCTAATATATCGGATATGGGCGGACTTCAACCTTTATATGGTGGTAACTATTATGGTATTAGAACAGGTGATAATTTCAATATGTTATTAGGTATGTTAAGTGAAATAGGTACTGTTAATATTACATCTAAAACAGCATTCCCTTCATTAAATAATCATCCGACAACGTATCAAATTACACAGAACGAAGATTATGTTTCTTCAATTAATAGAGAAAAAAATAGCGATACTGGTGATGAAAATGTAAGTACTGAAATTGATACGGTTCGTGATGGTATTACTCTTACTGTTAGACCAAGAATTATAGGTGAGCAAGTAATGCTTGAATATTCTATGTCATTAGCAGTTAATGATGGTTTAACACAAGCGCCTGGGGTTGACGGAGTTCAATTACCAAAACAAAGTAACAAAGATTTTAGTCAATCTATAATTGCAAACAATGGTCAAACAACTGTAATAATGGCTTTCCAAAAAGAAGATGGAAAAACAAATGCAAAAGGACCTGGTTCTGCAAATTTATGGTTCTTGGGTGGTTCAGAAGCATACTCTAATAATAAAGAAATCGTTGTTATAACAGCAACTCCATTCTTTGAGTTGAAATAAGAGGTTAATAATGAGCGATAAAAAAATAACATATTTTAGTATTGGACAACAAAAAATATTAATTAATTTGGATTATAAATCCATAGCTAACAACGCCAATTCTATTACTTTAAAATCTCCAAAAGCAGTAATTGCAGATGAAGCTAAAAAAGAAAATAAAGTATTTGGTTATATTTTCGAAAAATATCATAACTCTATAAAATATGTTCTTTTAAATAATATTGAATTAGGATTAAATGATAAAAATAAGAAAAGTTTTAGTATAGGTAGTGCTTTAATAGCAAGTATTTATAAAAACTCTATTTTTATTAAAAAATTAGATAAAGAAGCAAATGATGATAGCATAGAAAATAAATATTGGCTTTGTCATATAGATAATGAAGGTGATATATTAGATCTTGACACTATTGTATATAGCGATGAAGAACTTGTTAGTCTTGTAAAATCTAGAACAGATATATTCGGTTCACAAGTCGTTGCATTTCCTAACGAAGTAGAATTTTTAAATATTGATAATTATATTGAAGTAGATTTAGATTTATTAAAACTTCAAACTTCAAAACCTAATTTTCAAGTTATAAAAGTTTTTAAAAATGATGCATTAAAAAATAAAATTATAATAGGTGCGTTTTCAACATTATTATTATCATTAGGTTTTATTCAGTTTATTTACGAAAATGATTATAAAAATTCGCTTTTAAATAGAGAATTTGAAACAATTTATGCTGAACAACTAGGTAATTTTGAAATATATAAAGAAAAAATAAATTCTATTAATAAAAAAAGTAAAGAGTACTATATAGAACAAGGTAAACTTGAATTTTTAGATCACTATAATAAATCATTTTTTAGTAATACTGAAATATTAAATAATATATATTACTTAGATTCTTATATGGAAACATATGCTCAAGAGTGGAAAATATCAAAAATTATTTTTAAAGATAATGATTTTTTTATTACTTATGAAAAAATTAATGATAGTATTGGTGTTTTTAAAGATTTAGATAAACATATTAAATACATTTCAGATACTAATAAAGATATCGAAATAAAACCTTTTGCTTTAATTAATTCTGGAAATACAAGAGTTTATTCTATTGATTTTGGTTTTAATCAAAATAAGGAAAATTATTTTAAAAATAAACAAAATAAAACATTAAAAGAAGAAAAAATAGAGCTTCTTCAAAAAAATGAAGAGAAAATTATGGAATTCAATAATAGAATTGCAGATTATGAATATCAAGTTACTAACTTATCTAAATTTAATTTATTTTTTACTAATGATGCTAAAAATTTATATAATGAAATAGAGATACAATCTTCTGCATTAAATGAATTATATAGCGAATTAAACAAAACATTATCAAAAGAAGAAAAACCAGTGGTTATAGAAGATTCAAAATTATCTAACGATATATTAGATTATGTATCTATAACTCAAATGGACAATTTATTTAAATGGAGTTATCCTGCAAATGGTAATTTATTCCCTAAAATGGATAACGCAAATAAAGAGCAGTTTTATTTTTCTAAAAGCTATTTTTCTGAAATTTCTTCTATAGAAAAGATGTCAACTGATGTTTTATCAATGACAGAAGCTTTAACTTATCTTGAAAAACCTTATATTCAAATACAAGAAGTTGAATTTCAAAAAGGCGATGGAGATAAAAATGAAGAAAAATGGGCTATTAGATTAGAAATATACACTAAAAATCAGGATTAAACTTGAATTTTTAAAAAAAAGAATTATATTATTTATAAATAAAGGAAGTTAAAATGAAAAAATATAAATTAAGTTTATTGACTATAAGTTTGCTTTTATCTTTTAATGCGTTGTCATCAGAAGTTAGTAATGTTGATAATATTTCAACAAACGAAAATAAAGGAAACTTTCAAATTAAAAAAGAAAAAGAATTATCTCAATCAGCTGAATCTCGTTCTAAATTAAGAAATGAGAAAAGTCAAAAAACTCTTGAAGGGAGTAATCTTGAAACAGATATAGAAAATTTGAAAAAAAATATGGAAATTAAAAAACTTAAGTACCAGCTTGAAAATATTCCAGCAGAAGAACTTCATGATATTGAAGGATACTTAAGAAAAAAAGATAAAGAAGAACAAGATAAGATAAAAGAACAATTACCAGTTCTCCAAGAGCAGGTAAAAACAAAATCTAATGTTTTTCCACAAGAAACCTATGATATTGATCAAAATTTATTAATTCCTCAAATTAAAAAACAAACAGTTCAGGAATTACCAAAACCTATTAAAAAATTTGTTAAACAAGAAGATTTACAAAATACTATAACTTTACCTATAAAAATGGAAGAAAAACCTGTTTCAGCTATTGAAGATCAAAATAAAACTTTAGTTGATTTAAGTAAAGACAAAGAAAAAATATCTTCAATACTTAGCCCAGAAGAACAAAAAAAGCTTGAAGAAGTTTTTAAACAAAAAAATAAAATAGAAGATAAAAAAGAAGTTAAAAAGCCAGAACCAGTTAAAGTTATTCCTAAGAAAAATTATGCAGAAGTAAGAGATATAAATCTTCATAGTGTTTTTATATTTGGAGATAAGTCAACTGCTACATTTACGATGTCTGTTTATATTGGAAATGGTGAAGAAGGTAAAGTTTATACAGATACAATTGAAGCAGCTACTGTAGGACAAGAAATTATTGTAGGTGATTATAAATTTTTAATAAAAAGTATAGATAAGAATTATGTTTCAATACAAAATTTATCTTCTAAAAAAATGTCAAAAAATAAATAAAAAGAAGCTTGCTTCTTTTTTTATTATTTAAAATTAAACCAATTATTTTACTAATATTTTATACATAAAAAAAGCCATAATTTATGGCTTTTTATTTTATATTATATTTAAAATATATTTATTTTTTATCTGTATTATCTATTATAATTTTCATTGCTTCTTTAATTATATATGCACTCTTATATGATTTGTTTTCCATTGCTAAATCAAAGAAAGATTTTCCTTTTTTGTCTTTAATAAAATTATATTTATTTTTAATTAAAAACATAACAATTTTATATGCATCATGAGTTACAGCTATATGCATAGCTTGAGTGTCATTAAACTCATAATCAAGTTTTATTCCTGAATTGAATAATTTAATTGCATATTCAATATTACCACCTGGAATTGCACTCATAGAAGCAGCCATTAAAGCATTTATACCTTTTGAATTTGGTTTATTTATATCAAATCTTTCATCTTTTTTTAATTCTTCAAAAACAATGTTTGCAGCGTCATTATAACCAAATAAGATTAATTTAATCCAATTATCATGTAATAAATTTTTATTTTTTAAATCTTGAAGCATTCCATTATTTAAGTTTTCTATTATTTTTTCTTGTTTAACTTTCTGTGAATAAGGAAGTGAAGTATTTATTAATACATCTTTTTTATCTCTTTTATTTTCAAAATCATGAAGTGTTTCTAATAAATATATATTATTCTCAAAAGAAGCAACTTTTTCGGCTGTATATCCGTTTTTCGTTTGAATATACGGCGAAGCGTCATTTTCTAATAGTATTTTTGTGAATTCATTTGTTTCAGGAGATTTTGTTTGAGCAACTAACATAAATATATAATAACCTTCCTCGTTATTAAATTTAAATTGTTCATTTAATTTATCTTTATTTTTTTGTACCATTATCCTAAAAAAATTAACATTCTTATTAAATACAGCAATAATTAAATCATTATATGTATTATTATTAAATTCAAAATTTTTAATTTCTGTTATTAAATCATCTTCAACAAGTTTTACAGCTTCTTCTTCATAACCTTCCATTAAAAGATATGAAGTTAAAGGAATTGATTGTTCTTTGTTATTTTCTTTTAATGAAACTAAATTTACACTTTCTTGATTTATTAATCCTTTTAAAAGAATATATCTTTTTGCAAAAGAATCTTGTTTTAATATATTTTGCAATTTTTCATTAACAATTAATTCAGAAACATTTATTTCTATTTTTTCTGGAATTTTATTTATTTCTTGTTTTACTTCTTGTTTTACTTCTTGTTTTACTTCTTGTTTTACTTCTTGTTTTACTTCTTGTTTTACTTCTTGTTTTACTTCTTGTGCTATAACATTATTATTTATTAAAATAACGGCACCAATTAAAACAGATAATTTACTTAATTTCATACTTAATCTCCAATTAAAATTATTATGATTATAATCTAAAAAAAATAAATTGCAAATTTATTTTTTGCAATTAAAGTATCTTTGCGCTATAAGCTCTTATATATGAATTTTCGTCATTATATATAGAAGTTTCTGAATTTTTTTCTGAAACCTCCAAACTACCACTTACCAATATTTTTTGACCTTTTTGTACATGTTCTTCTATAAGATCTGCTATTTTATAATAAAAAACTACATTAATATAGTCTATATTATCTTCATATTCGCCTTCTTTATTTTTTATAGTTCTTATATTACATAACGTTACATAAGTCGGTGATTCTTTATCTTTTCTATATACTGATGAAACTATACCTACAATAGTTGCATAACAATCTGATTTAAATTGCATCTTATTTATTTTAATAAAAAATTTTTTACTTTCGTTTCCTTCTTCATTAAAATTCCATTCCTCTAAATCACCATTTAGTATAATTGAGTCACCTTTTTTACCATATTCTTTTAATGTTTTAGCTATATTTCCATATGCGACTGCGTTATGCCAATCAGTTTTATCTACAGGTTGTTCATCTATATATACTTTTCTATGTGTAGCTATGCGTAAAAAAACAGTTATTTTACCATCTTCTTTTTCTTTTACGGTAATGCTTCCTATATAACCAGTAAGACTGATAGAAGCACATGTTGCTTTGTTTATTTTTGTATCCATTTTCTATGCCTTCATTCTATTTGCTTTGCTTAATATATATCATACATCTTTTTTTAAAATTTCAAATATTATTCTATTTTTATATTTTTATTCAATGCTATTTCTTGTCTTTCTATTTCACTATTTAATTTATATATATCACCATTTTTAATAGCATTTGCAACAGATTGATTGTTTTTCAAAAATTTAATTTTCATTTGACCTGATATTAATGATTGATGTATACATAATTTAAAAGAATTTGCCAATATATCCTCTGCACCCTCTTTAGTTAAATACTCTGATGCCATAACTATAAGTCTTTTTAAAGCACTTTCAACATTATCAGAATGTATTGTTGTTATAACTAATCTACCATCTATAGCTGATTTTAATGCTTGGGCTGCTGTGTCACCATCTCTTATTTCGCCCACAAGAAGAAGAAGATTTTGACCAGTTGGATATGCTCTTGTTAATTCTCTTATTTTAGATGCAAATCCTTCTTCTGGATTTATTTGTACTTGAATGCATATTCCATCTCCATGACTTCCTTCTATAGGAATTTCCACTGGATCTTCAACTGTCATACAGAAACCACCGTGAAGTTCTAATCTTTCTTTGATAACAGCAGCACTTGTAGTTGATTTACCAGAACCATTTGTACCACATAATAATATTAAACCACCAGAATTTAATTCTTCTGATAATAATAAATCTTGAATTGATTTATGGATTCCTGTTTTACTTAGTTTAATTTCTTTATTAAATGTTTGGCGACATACTATTTGATTACCTTTTTGTCCTTCTATAGTGTATGCTCTAAAATGTCTATTTGCATATACAAAAGATATATCTTTATAGTTATTTTTTTTATTTAAAATAATTTCATTATTTTTTATATTTTGAATTATTAAATTTTTGAGACTATTTGAAATATCAACTTTATTTAGAATATATTTTATTTTATCTATTCCTAATGTTGTATTTTCTATTAATTCTTTTTTTATTAATTCATTTATATTTATATTATTAAATAAATCTATATAAATCTTTTCTATATTTAATTTATCTTTATGTATTAACTCTGTTCTTTTTAATTTATATTCTTTTAATATACCTACAACGTGAGGTAATAAATCTTTATCTACTTTTACAGAAGGATTATTCTTTTGAATATTTTTTGTTTTTTTATAATAACAATATGAATTTTCTATATCGTCTTCTAATATATATATATCCGTAAAAGATAATAACTCATTTATAGAACTCAATTAAAATCCTCCTCCTGCTTGAGAAGAAATAGCTTGTGCAATTGTTATAAATGTACTATATCCCCATCCTATAAATAACACAACTAAAACCATCAATATATTACGAATTATACCTGTTTTTAATTTTATATTTTCTATTATTTGTTCTATAGCTTCTTTACCATAATTTACAAGGACTTCATCAAAAGCACCATTTTCAGAAATATCTTCTATATCGTCACCTATTTCACCTAAGAAACCTGTATTTATAGCAGTTGCAGGCGCTACTGCCGCATTTAATGATAAAATCATTTTATCCAATTCTTCTCGTACATATTTAGGAGAACTATCTCTTAATTTATACAATGATTTTATAGGAGTATTTCCAGCTTGCATTAATGTTGATAATGATATTAAAAATATACCAGCATTAAATTCTTTATATATAGACCAAGGAGGTAATAAGTCTAAATATTGTCTAATTTTACCAGTGATTAAAGGTAATGTTTTTATAATAACTACTGATCCTACGAATAAACCCGCTATTATAAAAACAAAATTATTAGAAAAAAACATACAAAAATCATATAATGTTTTCTGACTTGATTCCCATTGTTCAGGCGGTAATAATTTTACCAATATTGGAATTATTTGAAATGAAAATGCAAAAATCATACCGAATAATATTAATAATAATACAACTGGATAAGCTAAAGTAGTATATAATGTTTTTTTCATTACTTGGATTGATTCTAACATATTCATAGTCATACCTAATGTCTTGATTAAATCACCACCTTGTGATCCAGAATCTAATAACATTTGTTCATTATGAGAAACCCAACCTTCTGTTGATTGTGCAAAATTCTTACCTTCAAGTAATTGCTTATCTACATGTTTTAAAAAAGGCATTTCTATACCACCTGGTTTTTTTATTCTTCTCGATATAGGATTTAACTTATTATGTCTTTTTAATAATTTAGCTTCTCTTTTATTAATAGCTTTTTTTATACTATCTTTATTTTTTATAGCTGATATTATTACTTTATAAAGAGTTAATCTTGTTTTTAAATTATTTTTAAATTGACTTTGTTCAAGCCACTTATTAAATTTTTCAAATAATTCATTTATTTTGTTCATTATTTTTTTCCTTTTAAATTATTTTTGAACCAAGTGCTTGGAATGCTTCCTCAACTTCTACAGGATCGACTATTCCTTCTATCATTTTATCTATTGCATCTTCCATTGCATATTTACCATTTAATATTGTTTTCCAATAGTTAAAAGCTTCTGGATCTTTTTTATCTCTTATTAAAGCAAGTAAATTTAAATCAGGCACTATTGTTTCTGCACATACTAATCTTCCAGCAACACCATTTTTACAATGTTCACAACCATCACCTCTAAATCTAATATTAGATTCTTCTATATTTGCTACTTTTTTTATTCTTTCTAATAATGCTTCTTGAGCTTCTTTATTGTTCATTTCTTCATATTTTTTATAAATTAAAAAAGCGGTTTTATTATCTATTAATTTAGCGTCTAATAATTTAGATACAATATTTCTTTTTTCATTTTTTGCAGGTTTTAATTTATTTATAGTATCTAAATCTATTTTAAAATCTTCATAATTTTTTTCAATAATTCTTTCATAGCTATACGTTTTTGGTAATTTACCATTTACTATAGGTTTAGAACAATGAGGACATATTTTTTGAAGTAACTTTTGATATATTAAACCTGATATAAATTGCGGCGAACTTATTACATCTCTAGTTACACCAAAACCTTCCAATCTTGGTATTATACCAAAAGCAGAAGAAGCGTGTATTGTAGTAAAAACTTGGTGTCCAGATTGAACTGCACCAGTTAATATTTGAGCTGTTAAATCATCCCTGATTTCACCAACCATTAATATATCAGGATCAGAACGCATACTTGCTTTCATTGCATTTGCAAACTCTGTTTTACCATTATCTTTTGAATTTTCTCTGTTAACTGGTACTTGAGTACATGGTAAATAATATTCTGGTGGATCTTCAACTGTAATTACTTTTATTTTTCCTTCTGATTCATTTATTTTTGAAGTTAATACATTTTTCAATGTTGTTGATTTACCAGAACCTGTTGTACCTGCTATAATTATTACACCTACGCTGGTCGATACCATTATTTCTATATCTTTTTGTTCTTTTTTGGAATAACCTAATTTATGTAAAGGTGTTGCACTTCCATCCTCATTAAAAGGTAATAAACGTATAATCATATCAAAACCGTCAGGGTTTGCAGGAATTGTTGCAACACGTGCTCTTACCCTTTGTTTATCAAACATTTTATCAACCAAACCATTTTGAGGTTCTTTAGGGTTGAATGTTGTCGCTGATTCACCACCATTTGCTGTAAATACTTGATATATTATATTTGCTAAATTAGTGCCTTCTGCTGGTAAAAGTGTTCTATATACAGATAGTTCACCATGAACCCTAAATTTAACAAGAGCATTTTGACGACGAACTTCAATATGGATGTCGGAAGTATGTCTTTCAAGTGCATCTTTAAATATTTGTTCTGCTTTATCTGTTTCACTAGAAGAAGCTTGGGCAAAATTCTTTTTAGAACCATTCATATCCCATTCATTTTTTATACTTGATATTATATTTTGAGTGGTTCCGTAAATTCTTACTTCATTATTTTCATTATATTTTTTTATTATATTTATTGTTATTGATTGTAATTCTGCTTTTTTATCTTCTACATATAATAAAGATATTGTTTCTTTATTGGATACATATGTACCTATTGGATACTTTAATAATATAAAATTTTTTAATAATTCTTGATCTATTTTACTATTTTTCACTTCTATTAAAGACCAACCAGCTTTAAGTTGTGAAATATTTTCTAATGTAGATTTTATAGGTGCGCTCATTTTAAACTCCTGCGATTAATCCTTGTAATTTATTTCTGGTTTATAATTATCATGTGTTTCAAAAAGATATTTATCAGCAGCATCTATGGCTTTATGAACCATAGGTGTGGCTATTTTTCTACCAACTTTTTTCTCTGTTAAATAATGCGCCCAAGCACCTGATATTTCACAAAAACTGGCAGTTCTTCCTGTTTGACTTAACATATACCATAAATCTCTATTTATTTTTTTAAGCCATATAAATTCAGAAGTAGCAAGTACACCTGTTTTTCTGGCTTCTTCTAATAATGCTGCAAAAACACATTTTTCATAGTAATGTTTTTCAATAATTTCATATATTTTTTCAGTTCCTGCAACTTTTTTATTTACAACTTTTTCTTTTTTAAATAATCCTTTTTTAACTTCTTTTTCTTTAGGGAAATATTTTTCTATTATTGATTCAACTTCTTGATGTATTTTTTTACGTTCTAATAGCACTGATTTTTCATGATTTTTATCTTTAACGTAAATTGTTTTTTTTCCTTTCTTTTTTTCTATTAACCTTATACTACTATAAGCAGAAGATAAAGCCCAAGCTATTTCAACTGATCTATATTTTGTTTTAACTTTATATTCAGTTTCTTTTACTAATGGTTGTTCACGAGTTATCTTAGTTAATATTATTGCAAGTATACATTTTTTTTCTATTGATAATGAATGTGGATCTTTCCAAGGTTCTCCTAATTCATTAACAAAAAATGTATACATCTTTTTTAAATCCATTTTAAACACTTCTTTATTATAATTTTCTATATCTCTTTCATCTTCACACTTATAGTAATTTAATAAATTATTTTTTTTAAAGTAATCTATAGGTTTGTGAGACATTGCAAACCAATCATCATCAAGAGATTTCATATTAACAAAATTTTTATATTCATAAATAACTGGTTTTATATGAGGCCATATTTTTGATTCTTGAATACCTAATGACTCTATACTAAATTTTTTAGTAAATCTTGGTTTTTTAATTATTTTATTAGTCATTATTAATGCAATAGGTGCTGTTATTGGTAACAATAAAAACGGAATTAAAGTATTTGAAGCTGTTATCCTTTGCATTCTTTTTTCATTTTCAAATAGTTCTTGAATTGTATTACTTGAAAACCAATCAGCTATAGTTGTTATTTTAGAACTTACATTACCAGTTTGAAATCCCATATATTTAAAAACTTCCACATAAGAAAAGATATACTGTCTTATTTCAGGATCAATTAAATTTAAACCTTGAAATAAAGGTTTTCTCGTATAGTACCAATAATAAAAAATCCAATCAGAAATATAATTATTATAAATGTATAATAAAGCAATGGCTCCTACTAAAAGTATTAGAACTATACCATCACCATAATCATTATTATTATTTCCCACTTATACTCTCCTTATAATTATATTTTTTAGGAATCCATTCCTTTATTGATAATGTAAATTCTTTTAATCCCCCAAGTTTTCTTTTTCTTATTTGATAACAACGAAAAGCTGAATTAAAAGCAAATAATAATAGTATAAAAACAAATAAATAAAATCCATATATAAGTAAATTACTATTACCTTTAAACATATTTACTGTATTTAATATAAATGCAAATATTGAAAAAAACAAATATATTAAAGTTTTATTTTTTAAATTATTATAAACTATTGTTAAATGTTCTTCTTCTTTATCTTTTGAAATTCCTAGTCTATTTAAAGCTTCATCGAATGTTTCGATTATATAACTTTTTTTTCTATTTTCTTTTAAATTTTTAAACATATTAATAGATAAAGAAACAGAAGATTTTATTTCATCTATACTTGATAATTTTCTAAAAAAACCTTTTTTTAATTTTTTATCTTTCATTGTATTTCCTCTTAATTATGATAAATTAACACTTTAAAATTAAAAATCAATCTATTCATTAAATTATTTTTTTCTTTCCAAGTTTCTTATTTTTATTACTTTATTTTCTTCAAGTGCTAAATTTGTAGCTTCTAATAATTTTAATCTTTCTTTCTGCATTAGTATTTCTAAATCTATTTTAGTTTTTAAAGCTAATACGCTTTGATATGACATTTCAAAAGAATTTCCTTTTGACATACCTTCTAAAGTTTCAGTTTGCGGTTTTTTCATTTCATATATTAAATATGCTATTGTATCATAAGCACTTAATCTTAAACCTTCTTTATTCTTAGGCAATCTATTTTGATAAGCGTTATCAAAAATCATTCCAGCTATGTTTAAAGCACTTGCCATGCTATTATATAAACTAGCAAATTTAACTGTTTTTTCTTCTTTAATTTCGGCTGGCGTTGGTGGCTCTACTGGCATTAGACCTATTACATTCATGCTAAAAGAATCAGCTGCAAGAGCTTCAAGCTCATTGTATGTATATTGAGTTTGATAATCTGCTGATACTCCTGAAGATTTATTAAATCCAGTAGGTTTTAAAAACACATCTGCATCTAAATCACCATTAGGTAAAGCAGATACTACATCACATAATTTATTTTTAAAGTCTTCAGGAGAACAAAATAATTGATAATGTTTTTCTTGGGCTTTTCTTCCTTCTGCTATTGTATTTACAACAGATTGTCTTTTCTGCATATTTCTTCCTGCTCTTTTATGTAATGTATTTGCTGCAACTATTCTTGCAGTAGAACCTTGGGTTTTTTCATACATTTTTGTTCTTTGACATAAATTTTTCATGTGTTCGTAAGTAAAAGTACCTTGAGCGGCTGATTCGTTTTTATCTTTATCATTAAATCCAGATCTTTTTGATTTATCAACATCCGCTTTTAATTGATTTTTGTATTCTGTTCTTAATTCTTTTTCTTTTCTTGTTATTTCATAATTTGTATTATAATCATTATTTTTTGATTTAACCATAAAAGAAGTTAATTCTGAAAAAATACTTTCTATATTATTTACTTTATCTGCATTTGTTTTTTGAACAACTTGTAATAATGTTTTTTCATAAGCTAGAAATTGTCTTTGTTCTGCTTTTAAACCATATGTGCCTCCGTCAAGCGCGGCAGAACCAAATCTTGTTGCGTGTATTTCATCAACACAACGATTATAATATAAAGGTGGAGCAACTGTTATTGTTGTTCCAACTGGCATTCCGCCTGTTCCTGTTGGTGATGCCATTATAGTTTTAGAGATAAATAAATATGTTAATGACAATAATATGTATATTTTTTTCATTTTTTTTCCTTATTTTCTCAATTCTTGTAAATAGCTTGTCATTTCAGGTGAGTTTATTATTGAAGCTATTTGTGCAGCTTTTAATAATTCAATTTTTTCATTTTCAAGCATTTGTTTAAAAGCGATTTCTGTTTGTAATTTTAAAGTTTCAAGTTGAGCTTTTTTCATCATTTTTTCACTTCCATTCTCAACTTCATCCATACTATTACTATCACCTACTCCCCCAGTTCCGTTGACAGCAACTTTTGAAAATAATTCATCAACGCGAGACATTAATATATCTATTTCAGAAGCACCAAGTACATCTTCTTTTATAGGACTAAATTGATCAACTTTTGATAAGTCTTGTCCTCCTGAAATTGCTTCTGATAATACTTGTCCAGTTCTTATTTTCATAGAATCCATAAATGCGGTTCTTACAAGTGATAACACTGCCATTCTTTTATTAAATTGAGACTGAAATTCAGAACTTGCCTGTTTTGTTCTATCTCTTGGTGTTTGATTACTTATCACTTCAGATGCAGTTATATTATCAATAAATTGAACTGCTGCATTATATTGATTACTATTTTTATATGTATATACTATAGGTACTGTACTTTGGTTTGGTTCTTGTTTTGCCATTCCCTTTGCAAGAGCCTTTTTAACTAACTCATTTTTAGTTGCGGCATCATATTTAGTAATTTCTTCACCACCATAATAAGGAGGGGCAATTAAGTTTGTAGCTGATATATTACCATTCGGTATTATTTGATTTAATGCAACTTTTTCTTGATAATCTTCTTTGGACATTCCTTGAGCACATAATTTATTTTTATAATCAGAAGGATTACAACCAAGCTTTACTTGTTCTCTTAAATTAGTTTTCATTGCGGCAACAGCATTTACATTATTTATTGCTTCGTTTGTTTTTCTACTATTTACTATAATAGCAGATTTTTTACTTTTTGTTTCTTGTATTTTTCTTTGAATTTCTCTTTTTTGTTGATTACACTCTTTAAATAATTTAGCCATTTTTTTACCTGGTGTAATTGTTTTTTGAACAGAACAATAACCAAGTTCTATTTTCTTTTCATCACATACACCTTCGGCAGCTTTTATTGGAACTGGAATTGTTTTTTTATTTAAATCGTATTCGTTTGTTGTGGCGACTATTACTTCTGTTGTTTTTAAATCAGAGTTTTCTCTTAAAATTTTTGCCATTAATTTCATTTCTTCTTTAGTATCATCTTTATATACTACCGATGCACTTCTTCTTGCTTCTTCTTCTGCCATGTTAGCTTCGTAACTCATTTCAAGCTCTCTCTGAGCTTTGTCCATTTTTAATCTATCTTTTAATTGAACTTGGTTCATTTCTATCATTTTTTTCATCATTTCCATTGAATACTTTTGAAAACTTTGAATTTGTGCTTGTGAACCTTCGGCAACAGCAGTTGAAATTTGTTGACCAGTTAATGCAATATCTGATATAAATTGCTTTGACTCTATCGCGTAATTTGACGTTGGGGCTATCATATGAACTCCACCTGCATTACACGTTAAAGGAGTATAATGTTTTTCAGGATTACATATAGCATTTGCTTTATTAGCGAATAATATTGTTAATCCTATTATTATATATTTATTTTTCATTTTATATCCTTATTTTTTAATTTTTTCTGTAATTATTTTTGTTGTTTTTGTCATTATACTATATGTTTCAAAAAACGTTTTTTCTATTTTTTTTATATATTTTTCATGATTTTCAAGATAATCTACTATTTTATCTTCATCTTTTATTAAATATTCAAACAAACTAGATAGTCCTATACTATAAATATAACCTGAAAGTTTAAAATTAAAACTATTTAAGTATAAATTTTCTTTATTTTCTTCTTTTATTACATTTATTATCAACATTGTACTTTTAATAGAAGCGGCTGTATTTTTTAAAATTAAAGTTCTAAATTCATCTATAGTTATGTAATTAGATAAATATAATACATTGTGAAAAGAGTATAACTCCTTAAATACATAACCTAAACCATTTTGGACATTATCTTCAAGCTCTTTATCTTGTATTTGTATATTCTTAAAAAATAAAGGCATTTTATCTAATACATAAATTAATTCTTCTTTTATATCATCTATATATGTTGTGTCGTTATAAATTACTTCTGTTGATAATAATAATGAAAAAATTTCTATTAATTGACCTCTAATCATGCTTTTATCTTTATTACTTAAATCTTTATATAATTTACTATTTTCCAATACTTCATCAGAAGCATTTGTTACTTTTTCAAGTAAAGTCTTTAGCTCCTTTTTTTTTATCAAACTTGCCTCTAAAAGTGGCGTTATTATTTTTGCTATTTCATAATTTTTCTTTAAATCTTTGCTCATATACTTTCACTTCTTTAAGATCAAATATAATATAAAATAAGAATAAGTAAATATCTAACATTAAATTATTGACTTATTTTTTTAAAATGGTATGGTATATTTCAAAAGATTATAAGGATTTTTAAATGAAAAAAATAAATGAACAAGAATTTAAAGTAATTATGATTAAAAGTTTTTTAAATTTTAAAAATTTAACTATTGGAGATATCAATATTAATGATATAAAAAAAGAAGCTGATAATATATATATAAAAATATCTATTGAAGAAGGAAAGCCTAAAAATAAAAATATTAAATTTGAATATTTTGGTATTTTATATTCTGCAAATGTTGAACTAGAAAAATCTGATTCATATCTCAAAATTATAAAAATACAAGACATTCAAAATGAATTTTCAAAAGAAGAATTTTTTGTCGATAATTTATATATTTCATTAAATAATTTAGAAGCAAAAAATCCTATTTATGGATTTATTAATAAAGTTTCTTTAAATTATTTTATTATTAAGTTTAATAAAATTAATATCAATGAAGTTTTTTCAGAAGAAAAAATGTCTCTTAATATTCGTGATATAGGAAATATAGTAGTTGTTAATCAACTTTTAAAAATAGATGAAAAATATATAGAAATAAAATCTTCTTTTGAATGTAGTACAGAAATTCAAAACAAGATATTTGAAACTTTTTATTTTTCGAAACAAAATACAAATATACACGATATTAATTTTGATTTTTAAGGATTTTTTATGAAATTTTTAACTTTTTTATTATTTTTTATTTCTTTTTTTTCTTTTGCTGATTCTAATTTATATAAAGCTAAAAAAGTAAATTTACAAGGTATTGATATAACTTATAGAGAATATTCATCTAATAATATTATAGATACTGAATTTGAATTAAATAAAGAACAAAATATAGAAGTTTTATATATTTTCTCATATTTTTGTACTTCTTGCTATGCTTTCAATGAATATTCTAAAATTATGGAACAAAAAATTTTAAATAAAAAAAATATAAGATATGAAAAAATACCTTTTTATGTAAAAGGAAATAAATTATTAGAAATAAATGCAAAAACGTTCTTTTACAGAAAAATGTTTAAATTTAATTCAGATTTTGATAATTTAATTTTTGATATGATTCATGAACAAAATACATATATTGACAAAGAAGAATCTATTAGAAATTTATTTGTTCAATATGGCAATGTAAAATCAGAAGAATTTGATAGTAAAGATGTTAAAAACAAAATAGATTATAGATTAAATAGAGTTAATGAAATGCTTAATAGATTACATATTGTTACGACACCTACAATTATTGTACACAAAAATGGTAAAAGATATTTAATAAATGCGTCTGATACAGAAAGTCCAGATAATATGTTTTTAGTATTGAGTTATTTAATTGATAATTAATTTTTGTTTTTTTTCATATTCGAAAATGAAAAACTAGGTTCTTTACTTGTTTTTATTTTTGATAATTCTTGTTTATTTACTTCTGGTTTTCTCATTCTTGTTCCAAATATTTTTTTGCCATAATGTTGTGTTGCGGTTTCGTCAGAACCGTGACCCATTAAGGCAGCTATTTCATTTTTAGTACAGCCCGAAGCTTTCATATTTGCAGAAAATTGATGTCTTGCTGAATATAATGTTGGTTGACGCTCCCTATTAGGCCATATTTTTCTTGTTATATATTTTATAAAATTAGAACAAGCCTCATAATATCTATTCCAATTATCTTTATTTAACATTTCTTTTGTAAATTGTACATGTTTAATTATTATATTTAATTCTTCATTATTTAAATGAGATATATTTAAATGCCTAAAATCACCAAAAGTTCTACCGTTCGTATTTTTTGCATTTCTTACTATTATTACTTTATTATTTAAATCCAATTCAACACTTTTCCATTCAACTGGTCTTAATCCAATAAGTATTGAAGCTTTTACCCAATATAAAGTTGGTTTTCCCCATTTATATTTATTATTCTCTAAATGTTCTTCTAATTGTTTTATTTCTTTTATTGAAAAACTTTTTTTCTTATGACTTGAAGTTCTTGGCTCAAGTTTTTTTCTATCACCACCTTCTATTTTATCTAGCAATCTATAAGTCATTTCTTTTTGTTCTTGTGTTAATTTATTTTTTTCAAAAAAAACGTCTGCTATATATTTTATAGAACAACGATATTTAGACCAAGTATTTGGTCTATATTTTTTATCCCACTTTTGACTTGCCCATACTGCTGTATATAAAGGATCTAATATGATTACATTTTTACCTTTATATTTTATATTTAGAGACTTTTCAATAATTTTATTTTTTTCTTCAAAAGCTTCTTTATAAGCTTTTTGTAATAATTGAAAACCCCTTTCATTATATTCATTTTCTGTATTTTGGGTTCTTGACATTTTTTATTTTTTCTGATTACTTAATACATGGACTGCTGGAATTGAGTCTTTTTGTGATAATTGTTTCATAGGAGAACCAAATTGGAATTGTTTATTTAAGTATAATTCAGTTGCATTATTTAAATTTGTTGTTAAATCATCAGTATATTGATAAGCAGCAAATATACCTTCTATATCACAAATAGGATACATTCTTTTTTTTAAAAATTCAACTATTCTTTCATCATTTAAATGAATACTAAAAAAAGTTTTAGGTTTAAACATAACTGTACCGCCACTCTCTTCACCTGTATCTTCTGATTTAAAATATTCCGCTTCTAAACCCTGTGGTTTTATTATAATTACTTTAGAACTGTTGTTTTTCATTTATTTCTCCATTTTTACTTTTTTGAAATCACTTACAAAAGAGTTTTCTTCAAAAGATATATCAGTATCTTCTTCTTCTCTTTCTATTATATCATTAATTGACTTAACAACAACAACATTTAAGTCTGATTTTATATTTTTGTAAGATAACGATAGTTCACCAGTATTTTCTATTCTATAAACTTTAAAGTTTATATTTGCTTGTTTTTTTTCTTTAGGATTTGCTAATGCTATCATTCTTTTTCTTCTCATTTTTAAACCAAGAGCAAATATAGGCAAATTATTTTCATCATCAGTAGCAATTAAATAAAAATAGCCATCTTCAAAACAAACAGCAACTTCGTTCCAAGGCATATCAAGAAACCAAGGAATCATTCCTTCTTGAATACCTATATATGGTTTTTTACTTTCATCTCTTCCGCAAACAAACAAATTTGAAGTTTCTGCATTTAATAAAATGACTTTATTTGAATCACTGGATACTTTGGCTTTACTATCTTTTAATAATAATCCTAAGAATGTCATAAACATAATTACACCAGAACTTCTTTTTATTTCTTCAATTTGAATTTCTCTCATTTTTTTTTCCTTAAAAATTAAAATATATTATAAGATTACAACAATTTTTAAAATAGTCAATTATAGATATATCTTATAATATGAATATTTATTTTTATTTATTTGATTGACAAAAAAAAATATTATGGTTTGATATACATAAAAAAAAGGAATATAAAATGTTTAAATTTAAATTATTTTTTTTATCATTATTTTTTTGTAGTTTTTATACACAAGCATTAATTAATGTTGATTCTTTGGACGTTTTAAAATTTCAGACAGAAGAAATAGAAAAATTAAAGGATACTAACACAAACAAAAAAATTGTTAACAAAAAAATTAAGAATATTGTTAAAAATTATGAAGTGGAGCAATTTGAAAATACAGATTTATTTATTGTTACTTATGATAAAAAAGAAATTGTCACTTCACACCTATTACCATTTTTATTCAATGGAAACACAGTTCAAATTAAAGACGATAAACCACAAAGATTATTAGTTAAAAGTAGTGAAAAAGAATTTAATAGATTTATTTTAAGAATGTTTAATAAAGAGGATATGATATTATTTGAAACTACCAATTTAAATAAAAAAGGTACTATATATGTATTTTTTGACTTTAGTTGTCCTTATTGTCAAAAATTCCATGAGTCCAGTTTAAAATATATTAATGAATCTGGATATTCAGTTGCATATTTACCATTTTTTAAAAATCCTGATAATTATTCTGTTAATAATTATTTATTTAATATTTTTTGTCTTGAAGATAATGATAAGAAAAAAGATTTAATAAATAAGGCAGTAATGCAAGAATATGATGAAAACTTAAAAACCTGTGATAAAAAAGAATATATGAAAAAAAATTTTGAGCTGGCTGAATATTTAAAAATTAAAGGTACACCAACATTAATTTTTAATAATGGAAATAAAATTGAAGGATATGTTCCTTTACAACAATTACTGCCAGAAATACACGTTAATTATAATTAAAGGACTAAAAATGAAAACAACAATTAGTGCAAGCGAATTTAAAAAAATTAAAAATAAAAAAACTTCTCGAACTTATTATGATAGATTGGAAGATGCTGTTAATTATGGGTTTAATTTTGATAAAGATTCTTTTATACAAAAAGAAAATTCTCTTATTTTAAAATTTAATGACGTTTATTTTTTATCACATAATGATATATTGAGAATACATTTTAAAAGACTTTATAGATATATTAAACTTTGGAAAAATAGGGTTATTGAGCTATCAAAAAAAATAGACATGACACGATGGGAAAAATTAAAAAATAAAAAATTAAAAATAGAATTTATTTATATTAATAATAATAATGAATTTTTAGACTACGATTCAACAATAGCTTCTTTTAAATTTATACTTGATGGTTTAACAGAATCAAAAATAATTTTAGATGATAACCAAGACAATATCCCTATAATTTTATCAAAGCAAATAAAGTCTATAGATAGTAATTCAATTATTGTCATTCTTACCCCATTAGAAGATTCTGATATAGATAATTATTTTTCTATAGAGGCTAAAGAAATTATTTAATATTTTTCAATATTGACATTTTAATATTTAATGATAATTTATTTTCAATACAACAGAGGCAGTTTATGATTTTTTTTGAACAACCAACACAATATTTTATTAAAAAATACAATGAAATTATTAATTATCTTATTAAAGGTAATTTTATATCCTTTAATAATGATATTATATATCCTACAAATATATCTGAAATATCAGATTTATTGAGAACGTATTATCCTTCTGAATCGTTAATTTTAAAAACTTTACCAAATTTTTTTGATATAAAGGTTTTTGATTTTCATCAAGTAGAACAACAAAAAATTAAAATTAATGAAATTTGTGTTATATATAACGATACATTTTATTTTAGAGATATATTTTCTCAAAAATCATTTGCTTTTTATCAAAAATATAAACAATATTCAGTTATCAATAATATAGGTATTATTTCAGAAGATAATTATAACAAATTATTAAACAATAAATTAAAAACAGAAGAGGAAATTAATTTTGTTTTGGATCATTTAATTCAAGAAGCTTTATTCTCTCATGTAGAAGAAATTTCAATATCAACAGAAGGCAATATATTATTTAAAAGTAATGCAAATAGTTATTATATTAACAAAAATATAAATTTAAAAGAAGATTTTCAATTTAATGATAAATTTATATCATTTAATAAAGAGTTATATTCTATTTTTATGAAGAGATATAAAATTGAAGATAAAAATAATTTTACATTTAAAATAGTAAAAAAAGATCAATATTCTTTCAATAATATCAAAATGAGACATTATGATAAAATAAAAAGTTTTGTTCATGAAAATAAAGGAATCGTATTGCTATCTTCTAAAAACAATAATAACATCTATTATGATATATTACAAAAATTATCAACTGAAAATAAAAAAATAATTTCTTTTGATACTGAAAAAAATTTCTTAATACCAAATATAACAAATTATTCTAAAGATTATAATCATAATTTAAATTTATTAATGTTTGATATTATTTTTATTAATGATGTTAATAAATATAACGATGTATTTTTAAAATCTATTGAATTAGGTAAATTAGTTATTGTATTTATGACTGGTAAAGATTCATTAAGTTCTATACTAAATTTAATGAATAATACAAATATAAATAAATATAGTTTTTCTGAAAACTTTTTATGTTCTTTTCATTATACTGAATTACCTAAACTATGTGATTGTTGTAAAGTTGAAAAGAATATTAAAGAAATTGAAATTTTTAATGAAAATAAATATTCTATTTATAATTATGGAATCGGTAATCATAAGGTTTTTGTTAATAATCCTGAAGGTTGCGAAAAATGCGTTAAAGGTTATAGTGATAAAACTTATATAAGTGAAATTTTAATTAATGATAATGATATTTCAGATTACATAGAAAATATATTTAATGTTAGACAATTAAGAAATTTCATAAAAAGTAAAAGATGGGAAAGTGAAGAAGATAATGCTTTATATCTTTTAAAGAAAGGTGATATTTCTATAATTGATATAAAAAAATACAGTTAGAGCTTTTTTTGAGCAAATAAATAAAAAAATAAAAATAAATCTTGACTTTATATTTTTTTTTAATATAATCGCATTTTATAGTACAGGAGCAAATTATGACGAACCTTTTCCATGAGAATGAAGAACAAGATTTAACAGTAAATATAGAAGAAAATAATTATACAGATATTGAAGACCTTAATGAAGAATATATAGATAATGAATCAGCATTTAATGATTCTGAAAAAGATTTATTTGATGAAGATTATGATTTAGAACCTGGTGTTGATAGATCTCCTGATGTTACAAAACAATATTTCCAAGAAATGGGTGCTATTAGTGTTATTACACGTGAATTAGAAATTGCAAACTCTAAAGGAATAGAAGAATACAGAAATAAAGTAGTAAATGCAATTTTAAAATTAAAACCTACTTACAAAGCTATTGTAGAACAATATGAACAAGAACAAAAATCCAACAATATAGAAGTTGGAGTTTTGAGTAAAACAGTATATAGAAATATTACAGAAGAAGATATAATTAGAATTACAGAATTAGAAGAGTTTACTCAAGAAAAAAATATGTCTTTAGAAGATGATAGAGATTCATCAGCACCAGAAGTTTTAGAACTAATAGAAGAAATTAAAGCTTATAACTCTTTCTTAGAAAATAATAAATTTTATTACAATAAATCACTAGCTCAAAAAATAGTTGAGTTTAATTTAAATTATACCGATTTTGTAGAAGGTTTTGTTATGGAACTTAATAAAATTAATGAACAAATAACAAAACTAATTAAAGAATCTTTTAGAAGTGGAATTAAAGAAACAAAATCTATGGTTAGAGATTTTTTGTCTAAAGAATTCGAAGAAAATTTTAGAAAAAAAGAATGGTATCAAAAAAATGTTAATGATTTTAAAATTGATAAATATGAAAAAATATTAAGATCAAGAGATAGTGAAGTTAGAGTTAAAAATTTATGTTATGATATGATTATTGAATCTAAAATATTAGAAATAGAAAAATCTTTTATAACTAATTTCTATAGAAAATATAATGACGAACAATGGTACTCAACTTTTATGAGAAATGATTATCATTTAAATTTATATATTAAAAATAAAAAGATTATAGAAGAAATTATTTCCAGTTTCGATATATCTTTATTTGATTTAAGACAAATTATGTTAGACATTAATAAAAATATGAAACATTTAATTACTGCAAGAAATAAAATGGTTGAAGGTAATTTAAGATTAGTTGTGTCAATTGCAAAAAAATATTCTTCAAAAGGATTATCTTTAAATGATTTGATACAAGAAGGAAATTGTGGACTTATTAAAGCAGTAGCTAAATTTGAATATAGAAGAGGCTTTAAATTCTCTACATATGCAACTTGGTGGATTAAACAATCTATATCAAGAGCTATAGCTGATCAAGGTAGAACAATAAGAGTTCCTGTACATATGAATGAGTGTTCTAATCAAATTAAAAAATTTAGTGCGGAATTTTTACAAGTCAATGCAAGAGAACCTTTACCAGAAGAAATTAGTGAAGCTTTAAATATTCCTTTAGGCAAAGTTAAAAAAGCTATTAATATGGTTAAAGATCCTATTTCTATAGAAACTAATATAAATTCAGAAGATGATGATTCTACACTTGCAGATTTTATCGAAGATAGTCCTTTAAATACACCTGTAGAAAAATTATCTATGGATGATTTAAAAAATAAATTAACAGAATTAATTGATAATAATTTAAATGAAAGAGAAAAACAAATAATTCAAAAAAGATTTGGTTTTAACATGACATATGATTATACTCTTGAAGAAGTAGGAAACGATTTTCAAGTAACAAGAGAAAGAATTAGACAAATTGAAGGTAAAGCACTTAAAAAAATTCAAATAGCTGATACTGAAGGTGTTCTTGTTCTTTTCTTATCAAGATTTAAATATTAAGAGGTTTTTATGAATAATATACAAAAATTAGAAGAAAAAGTATTAAAAAAAGATAAAGAAGCAATTTATGAATTAGGCAAAATTTACTTACAAGGAACTAATGGCGTTAATAAGAATATAAATAAAGCATTAGATTTATTTAAGCAAGGAGCTTCTTTATCAGATATCAATTGTATTTATGAATATGCGATGTTGCATTTAAATAAAGACACTAATATTTTTAATATTGATCAAGGAATAAAATTACTTGAAAAAATTTCTGAAAATCATACTATGGCTAGTTATCAATTAGGTAAAATATATTTTTATGGATTTGGTAAACATAAAGACATGATACAAGCTGAAAAATTTTTTAGAAATTCTTCTGATAATTCTAAAGAAGCAGCTTATTTTTGTGGATTAATTTGGGAAAATGAATTTATAGAATTAAATAAAGTAGATGAAGCATTTTATTTTTACAAAAAAGCAGCTGAACAAGGAAGCATTGAATCAATTTA
>JACCDS010569027.1_pt1 | contig 26077 bp, 25 predicted proteins | sample 7446441 | NCBI WGS metagenome assembly JACCDS01 (sample SAMN15323445, study PRJNA562643) | freshwater metagenome | isolation source: river surface water | place: USA:Blue River Watershed | collected 2017-08-17 | reverse complement strand
TTGCCGATGCGTTCGACGAGGTTGAGAAAGCGTTGGAAGAACGAGCGGTCCGCGGTCGCGGGCGTGGGGGAACTCATGCACCCAAGGGGAAGGCAAGCCGTGTCATAAGGTCAACCGCGCCGAGGGAGGGCCGGAAGATTCGGCGGACCCGGTCCGCGCGCCCCGCGCCGAAAGGCCGGGGAGGCGCGCCGGACCCGCACGGCGGTGCGGCGGAACTCCGATCCGCCGGCCGGCCGGCGGCGCAAATGATTTTTCGGGTCGGCGCGTTTTTCCAACCGCAGGCTGTAACTTTCCGCGCGGTGCGGGGTTCTTTTGGCAACCTAACCACCACTGCCATGAAAGCCCTCACACTGATCTCTCTCGCCGCCGCGGTTTCCGCGTTTGCCCTCGCGCCCTTCAATTTCGGTCTCGCCGCCACCGCCCTTTTTGCCACCGGCATTCTGGGCGTGATGATCAACGACTACACGCGCGTCGCCCGCACCCTGCGGTCGATCCACGCGATGGCCGCCACGGGGCGGACCGAGCGACTTGGACTGGCGGCCTGATACAGGCCCGGTTGGTCCACACTGGAGGCGGCCCCCGCACACGGGTGCGGGGGCCGTTTCGTTTTTGCCCCCGGCTGCATCCGGTTTCCGGATGCAGCGCCGCCGTCGGAGGGGCGCGCGGCCGGGCTATTTCGCGCCGGCGACGGCGTAGACGTGGAGCGCGCCGGCGTCCTTGAACAGCAGGCGCTGGCCGGCCACGGCGGGATGCGCCCAGAGCGGCGAATCGCCGACCTTGATCTTCGCCAGTTCCGGGAGGGTGTCGCCGGCCTTGGCGTGCACCGAGACGTAGCCGGGTTCGGCCGCGACGAGGACGGCGGAACCGAGGTCGAGCAGCGCGGCGTTGGCCCCGAGCTTGCCCTCGGTTTTCCAGAGGACGCGGCCGGTCGCGAGATCGAGGGAAAAGAGCGAGCCCTTGTGCTTGTCCGTCATGCCGAAGAGGCGCGGGCCGGAAAGCACCGGGGTGCTCATGTAGAGCGTGATGTCGCGGGCTTCCCACACGCGGACGGCGGAGGTGCCGGAGACTTTCACCGCGAAGGTGGGCTTGCCGACCCCGCCGAAGACGACGAGGTCGCCGGCGACGATCGGGGTGACGCTGTTCTGGTCGTAGCTGGTGGAGAACGGAATCTCCCAGAGCAGGCGGCCGTCGGCGGGCGAAAGCGCGAGGCAGCGTTCCTGCGATTGCGTCACCAACTGGCGAATACCGCCGAAGGTGGCGATGACCGGCGAGGCGTAGGCCGGACCGTCCCCCGTCCAGCGCCAGCGCACGGCACCGGTGGCGGTGTCGAAGGCGGTCAGCGCGCCCTGGTCCTCGCCGCCCACGTGCACGATGACCACATCGCCGTCGACCAGCGGGGAGGTCGCGGCCCCGAAATCGGGCGCGGTGTGCTTGAACTCCCCGGCGAAAGTCTTGCGCCAGAGCACCCGGCCGGTGGCGGCGTCATAGGCGGAGAGCGCGCCGGCGATGCCGAGCGCAAAGACGCGGCCGTCCGCGACCGCGGGCGTCGCCTTGGGCCCCTTGCCGTGCCCGCGCGCCGCGAGATTCATGGAGTAGGGAGCGGCGTAGGCGTCGCGCCAGAGCGGTTTGCCGTCGGCGAGGGCGAGGCATCGCATGACCTCCCGGTCGCCTTCGCGGGAAAACTGGTAGACGCGGTCGCCGACCACGATCGGGGACGCGTGGCCTTCGCCGACCGCGAGCGACCATTGTTTTACAAACGAGGCGGCGGACCAGGCGGCCGGGGCCTGAAATCCGGGGACGACGCCGTCGCGCCCCGGGCCGCGCCACTGGGGCCAGTCGGCGGCACGGGCGGCCGGCAGGAGCGAGGCGAGCGCGGACACGGCGAAGAGCGCCGTGCGGCGGAAGGGAAAGGAGGGTTGGTCAGCGACGGTCATGGCCGGTAAAACAGGGTGCGGTGGGCAGCGGGCGCAGGGCGCGCCGACGGGGAAGTTTGGCGGTGCGGCGAGAGATGCAAGCGGGAGCTGGGCGATGCCGCCGGTCGGCCGCGTCGGCGGCGGGGGTGAGAGGGGGCCGAGGATCCGGCTCAGTCGAGCCGCCAGAAGCCGACGTTGGCGTAGCCGCCGATGCGGGTCCATTTCCCCGGACAGCGACCGCGCAAATCCTCCTCCTCGAAATCGAAGACCACGGCACAAACCGGCCGGCCGACGCGGCGGGCACCGTCGACGTAGCGTGCGAAATCCGGCGGCTCCACCACATCGGAGCGGAGCACGGGGCGATCCGTGTAGTAATACAGCGAGCCGCTGAACAGACACGCGGCGACCAGCGCGTCGGCGGGCAATTCCCGCGCCGCGAGGCGGGCGGCGTCCTCGTAGTTCTGTTCGTAGGTCTGCACGAGGAACACGTGCAGATCCCGGCTCCAATACCATGAGCTCGCGGCCGCCCAGGCCACGAGCGCGGCGGCGGCGACCGGGCGGAAGGCGCGCGGCCAGCGCGCGCCGGGGCCGCGGGCGAGCGCCTCGACCCCGAGGAGCGCGCCGAGGATCAGCGCGGGGACGACGGGCAGAATGAAGCGCAGGCACCACCACACGTCGTGGGACACGTCGTAGAACAGGTAAAAGCCCGCGATCGCGGCGAACGCCGTCCCGAGGCCCGCCAAGGTGCGGCCCCGGAGGGCGGGCGCGGCCAGCGCGGCGAACGGGAGCACCAGCACGACCGACGGCAGGAAGGCGCCCAGCCAGCGGGCGAAGTGCAGAAAGGTCGGCCAGCCGTAGGCGGAGGAAAATGCCGCGAGAAAATTCCCGTAGCCGGTGGCGAACGGGCTGCCGTATTGATGATAATTATACAGCAATTGCCAGACGGCGGCCGGGAGCGCGGCGAGGCCGAAGCGCACCGGCCGGGAAAGGCCCGGGCCGAGGAGCACGACCAGCGCGGGGGCGAGAAACACGTTGGTCGGCCGGACCAGCACCGCGACGGAAAACGCCGCGCCGCAGGCCGCGGCCCAGGCCGGGCCGCGTCCTGCGCGCAGCGCGCAGACCAGGGCGGCGAGGCACCAGGTCGTCGCGAGTGCGTCGCTGAGCGCCTGGATCGCGCAGAAGAGGAAAACGGGAAACGCCCCCAGCATCGCGGCCCCCGCGGCGGCGAGGGCGGGCGACAGGCCGGCTTCGCGCGCCGCGAGGTAGCACAGCCAGATCGCGGCCAGCGCCGCGCCCACGAGCACGGCCTTGGGCCCGACGTTCCAGCCGAGGAGCCGGGCGGCGGCCGCGAAGTGCAACGGCAGGCCGGTCGGGTAGGTCGGAACGAGAAAGGCGGGATCCGCGGCGGCCATGAACCCGAGGGGCACGAAGTGGAGGATTTTCTGCTCCCGCGCCGGCCCCAGTTCCGGTGGAAACCGCGTTTCGGTCCGGGTGCGACCCTCGGCGAGCAGGCGCGCGTGATTGAGATAACCGGAGGAATCCGAACCGCCGGCCGCCGAGGTCGTCTTCAGGGTGAGAAACACGCCGAACACGGCCAGGGCGATCCACGCGCACCCGAGGAAACGGCGGGAGGCCGGGATCGGCGGGGCGGGGTGAGACGGGATTGGCATCGGAGATTCGCCGGCGGAGCTCCCGTAACCTGCGCGCGGGAAATTTCGAGTTCAAGCGCGCGCGCCGAAACCGCGTCTCGCTGCGGTGCGCGCACGACGCGATGTGCGCGCCGACAGCGAGACAGGCCGGCGGAAAAGAAACGGAAATTTTGTGCAACCCCGCCACCCTCTGCCGGGTTTTGGAGACGGACCGGGGCGTTCGTCGTTCCGGCCGATCCAACCCAAGGCTTCCCATGAACTCCCTGTTTCGCTCCTCCGTCGCCGCGGCGACGTTTTCCCTCGCCCTTGCATCGTCGGCCCTCGCCGGCGGCGCCGCCGAACCCGGCTATGTCGACATCGGGGCGTTTGCGCCGGGCGGGAAGGGCCAGTTTGTCGAGGTGAACCTTCCGACGGGCTTGATCAAGTTCGCGGCGCGGCTCGCCAAAACCCAGGAGCCCGATGTGGCGGACCTGTTGGCCAACCTGAAGAGCGTGCGGGTGAACGTCGTCGGCCTGGACGACGGAAACCGCGCCGACACGGTCGCGAAGATCGAGGGCGCGCGGCGCAAGCTCGAAGGGGAGGGGTGGACCAAGGTCGTGACGGTGCGCGAGCCGGGCGGCGACAATGTCGACGTGCATGTGCGGCAGAAAACCGACGACGTGATCGAGGGGCTGGTCGTGACGGTGCTGGACCGGAGAGGCGAGGCGGTGTTCGTGAACATCGTCGGCAACATCAGCGCGGACAAGATCGGCGCCGTGGCGGAGAAGTTTCAGATCGAACCGCTGCGCAAGCTGAGGCTGCCCGCGGCGAAGGCCAAGGCGTGAGGTCCGCCCGAACCCCCCGAATATGAGCACCGTCGAATCGATTCCGGTCGCCGCCCCGGCCCGGCGCCAGGGCTGGCGGCGGCCCTGGGTGTGGGCGGGCGTTTTGCTCCTCGCCGGCGGTCCGCTGGTGCTGGCGACGGTCGCATGGAGCTATCTCGCGCTGCCGCGGGAGGCGGCGACGCTGCGTGACGCGGTGATGCGGGCCACGGCGGCGGAGTGGCGCACGACGGTGCAAGCGGACGTCGGAGCCGTGACGCTGGGCGCGGTGCGGATCCTGGTAGGCGGAGTGCAGGCGCCGGGGATCGAGGATGCGCGACTCGCGTTGGCGGGCGTGCGGCGGGCCAGCGCGGGGGTCTACCGGCGCGCCGAAAGCGCGGTCGCGATGGCGCCGGCGGAGCTGACGGCCGCCGCGGATGCGGCGATGCGCCGGCGGGGTTGGGAGCGGATCGTGGCCGTGGCCGAAGGGAAGCGGGGGGACACGGTGCTCGTCTACGCTCCGCGCGGTCGGCACGAAGACGGCGCGGTCGAGCTGTGTGTCGCGGTGTTGAACCGGCGGGACCTGGTCGTGGCGACGGCGAAGTTGGCACCGGAGGGGATCGCCGAATTGATGACGCGGCACTGGCCGGACGACTGGCGGGAGCGGCGGGAGCGGCTGGCGAGTCGGTGAAAAACCGGCACGGCACCGGGCCTCCCTGAGCCGGATGTGTCCCGGAAACCGGGCCGCGGCGATGTCTGACGCAAAAGTAAGGTGGATTGCTTTCTCGGTCGGTAGTCTGCTTTCACAGTGATGCGTCGTTGGTCGTATCGACGCGAACCCTATCACTTTGAGCGAGGCCATTTCCATTCCCCACGTCCTTCTGGTCGAAGACGAAACAAAGACCCGTGATTCGGTGGCGGAAGGGCTGCGCCTGGAAAACTGGACCGTGACGACCGCCACGACGGCCGCGGAAGCGCTGGCGGGACTGCGGCGCGAAGCGTTCGACCTGGTGGTGCTCGACTGGATGCTGCCCGATCTGGACGGCATCGAGCTGCTGGAGCGCGTGCGATCGAACGGGCGGCAGACGCCGGTGTTGATGCTGACGGCGCGCAGCACGCTGGCGGATCGCGTCAAGGGACTCGACAGCGGGGCGGACGATTACCTCGCGAAACCTTTCGCCTTTGCGGAGCTGCTGGCGCGTTGCCGGGCCCTGCTGCGACGGCCCGTGATGTCGACCGGGGCGCTGCTGCGGTGCGGGGATCTGCAGCTGGACACACGGGCGCGGACGGCGTGGCGGGGCGGGCAGGAGATCCCGCTGACTCCGCGCGAGGTCGACGTGCTCGAATACCTTTTGCGTTACCAGGGACAGGTCGTGACCCGCGAGATGCTGGAGCGCGATGTGTGGAAGCAGACGCACCGCCTGACGTCGCTGGACAACGTGATCGACGTGCAGATCATGCGCCTCCGGCGGAAGGTCGACGGCGACGCGGAAGAGCGGCTGATCCAAACCCTGCGCGGCGTCGGCTACCGGATCGGGGGAGCGGCGGAGTGAACTCCGGGTGGCGCCGCTGGATGGAGTGGTGGGAGCGGCGTTCGATCCGGCAGCGGTTGGCCCTGTGGTATGCGGCGGGCGGCACGCTGCTGGTGTCGGGATTCGCGGCGACGCTCTACATGTATGTCGCGCTGTGGATCGCGCGACCGCTCGATCACCAGTTGCGCGAGGACCTGCAAGTCGTGGAGGCGCACCTGTCGGTCGCGCCGGACGGAACGTTGCGCTGGGACGGGCAGCCGTTCGGGGAGCCGGCACCGTGGATGACGGGCCATCCGTGGTTCGAACTGTGGGACGAGGAAAACCGGCTGGTGCGGCGGGTCTGGCCATTCTCGGAGAACCGCATGGTCGTGCTGCCGGGGCCGCCGAACCGGGCGGTCGGCGCGGGGACGATCAGTGTTTTCTATGTGGCGCCGGACCTGCGGCTCCGGGGCCTGAGCGTGGTGTTTCACGCGCCGGGACGCGAGCAGCCGTGGATGCTGCGTCTGATGCGGGTGCACCAGCCGCAGGCGGACGCGCTCGGGGCGCTGCGGCTGATCATCGTCGCGGCGCTGCCCGTGGTGGTGGCGTTGCTGGTCGCCGGCGGTTACGGTTTCACGAAACGCTGGCTGCTGCCGCTGGAAAGCATGACGCACGAGGCGAACGGGATCACCGCCGCCGACCTGAGCCGGCGGCTGCCGGTGGCCAATCCGCACGACGAACTCGGGCAGCTGGCCAAGGTGTTCAACGTGACGCTGGACCGGTTGCAGGAGTCGTTCGAGACGCTGGACCGGTTCGTGGCGGACGCTTCCCACGAACTGCGCACGCCGCTGACGACGCTGCGGAGCGTCGGCGAGGTCGGGCTGCGGCGGGGCCGCACGGAGGACGAATACCGCGAGATCATCGGTTCGATGCTCGAGGAGGCGCAGCGGCTGCAACTGCTGATTCAGCGGCTGCTCGAACTGGCCGGCGCGGAGGGCGGGGCGCAGGCGGTGCAGCGGAGCCGCATCGACCTGGGGGATTTTGTCACGACCTGCGCGAGCGAGCTCGGGATTCTCGCGGAATACAAGCGGCAGCGGGTGGTGGTGGAGCCCGAGGAGGTGGCGGTGGAAACCGACGCGGTGCTCCTGCGCCAGGCGCTCCAGAACCTGCTCGACAACGCGATCAAGTATTCGCCGGACGGCGCGACGATCCGGGTGGCGGTGCGGGCGCTCGAGGCGACGGTGGAGATCAGCGTGAAGGACGAAGGTCCCGGTATCGCCGAGGAAAGCCGGGGGCGCTTGATGCAGCGTTTCTACCGGCCGGACCGCGGGCGCGGCCGCAGCAGCGGCGGATTCGGCCTGGGGCTTTCGATCACCAAGGCCTACATGCGGGTGCTCGGCGGCGAATTGAAGTATGCGCCGGGCGCGACGAGCGGCAGCGAGTTCACGCTTGTGCTCCCGCGAAGCTGAGGACCGCCCCGCGGGGCATCCGGCTTGGTTGCGCCCGGTGGCCGGGAGAAACCGGAGGGGACCGGCCGGACTTTTACCCCCGGAAACGCAACACCCGCGCACCGCGTTTTTAAGCGCGGTGCGCGGGGTCCAGCGCCCTCAGCGCCACTACGGCGCCTTGGCAAATGAGCTGCGCCAGTTGTGGCTCGCAGCGAGTGAGGGTGCGGAAATCGTGCGGCACGCGGCGTGGCGTGCAAGGGACAGCGGCTGACATGTGTGTCAGCCGCTGCCCGGCGCAGGCAGCGGCACGGCGGAGTGTCGAGCGGGCCGGAGATCGGCGGGAGGGACGGGCGGATTCCGGGCCGGCCGGGCTAGTGCGGCCACGGGGCGCCCGACGGACCGAAGCGGGTGCCGGGCGGGAAATGCAGGCCGAAGTGTTCGGCGAGGACGGCGATAATTTCGTCCGGATGGGAAAACGTGCGGCGTTCGACGCGGCCGTCGGCGTGGCGGATGTTGAAATCCGAATTGAGAATCGTGAAGCGCCGGTCCGCGCAGACGCGGGACGCGCGGAGGTTTTTCAGGAAAGCGGAGTCCGGATGGGCGCAGGTGAACCAGTTGCCCAGATCGACATCGATGGCGGGGACGGGGTCGGGGGCGAAGAGATAGACGTCGCCCCACGTGTCGCCGAGGAGCGCCTGATGGACGATCAGGCGCTCGCGCCGCACGAGGCGGCGCGGTTCGAGGCAGCCGCCCTGGGGGGCGTCGAATTCGAAACGAAGCGGGCGATAGAGCGACATGCTGCCGAAGCCGACGTCGGCGAGATACGGGCCGGCGTCGGGGGTCTCGACCCGCAGGAGCAGGTGGGTGAGCGCGGTCGGCTGGTCGGCCGGGAGCTGCCACCGCACCCGGCCCAGGTAGGGCGTGACGGTGAAACCGAGGGCGCGGAGCACGGCGGAGAGAAGGGTGTTTTGCTCGAAGCAGTAGCCGCCACGCCGGTCGCGGACGAGTTTGCGCTCGATGGACGGCAGGTCGACGGCGATGCGGCGGCCGAGCTGGATGTCGAGATTCTCGAACGGAATGGTCGAGGCGTGGCAGGCATGGATCGCGGCGAGCACGGCGGAATCGGGCGTGCGGGGGCCGGTGTAGCCGATGCGGGCGAAGTAGGCGTCGAGGTCGGGCGACGGTTCGGCGGACATGCGGCGAGCGTGCGCGGCGGGCGCGGCGAGGCAAGGTGCGGAGCGGGTTTGCAACGGCGACGCGGGGCGGCACGGTGCGGGCACCATGCTGGCGATCCGAATCCACGAAACCGGCGGGGCCGACAAGCTCCGCGCCGAAGAAATCCCCGTGCCGGAGCCGCGCGCGGGCGAGGTGCGCATCCGCGTCGAGGCGGCGGGGGTGAACTTCATCGACACGTATCACCGCGCCGGACTCTACCCGGTCGCGCTGCCGCACACCCTCGGGCAGGAAGCGGCGGGGACGATCACGGCCGTGGGCGCGGAGGTGACGGGGTGGGCGGTGGGCGATCGGGTGGGCTCGGCGCAGACGGCCGGCGCGTATGCCGGGGAAGCGTTGGCGCCGGCGGCGCGGCTGGTGCGCGTGCCGGCCGGCGTGACGGCGGCAACGGCCGCGGCGACGCTGCTGCAGGGCATGACGGCGCACTACCTCGCGTGCGACACGTGGGCGTTGAAACCCGGCGACACGGCGCTCGTGCACGCGGGCGCGGGCGGCGTCGGGCTGCTGCTGATCCAGATCGCGAAGCGCCGCGGTGCGCGGGTGCTGGCGACGGTGGGCACCGAGGAGAAAGCCGCGTTGGCGCGCGCCGCCGGTGCGGACGCGACCTGCGTCTACACGCGGGAAAGTTTCGCGGACGCGGCGCGCGCGTTCACGGGCGGGCGGGGCGTGGACGTGGCTTACGACTCGGTGGGAAAAGACACCTTCGAGGGCACGCTCGCGAGTCTGCGGCCGCGCGGCATGTTTGTGTCGTATGGCAACTCGAGCGGGCCGGTGCCGCCGTTTGCGCCGCTGCTCCTGTCGCAGAAGGGCTCGCTCTATTTCACGCGGCCGACCCTGGCACATTACACGCAGACGCCCGCGGAGCTGCAGGCGCGGGCGGACGAACTTTTCCGTTGGATCGCGGCCGGCGAGTTGGCGGTGCGGGTGGGCGCGACGTTTCCGCTGGCCGAGGCGGCCGCGGCGCACCGGGCGTTGGAAGGGCGGCAGACGACCGGGAAGGTGCTGCTCCTGCCCTAGGCCGGGCCGAAGGCGGCGGCACGGCGGTCGTGACAGCCGGGGCGGAACGCGTCAGACACGGTGGATCCATGTCCACCGACACCGCCACCCTCGTTGCCCTGCTCCACGGTCCCGACCAGCCCGGCCTTGTCGCCCGGGTGTCGGGTTGGATCTTCGCGCGGGGCGGCAATATCCTCCATGCGGACCAGCACCGGGACATGGAGGCGGGGGTGTTCTTCCAGCGGGTCGAGTGGGTGCCGACCGGGGCGGCGGGGGTGGCGGAGCGGGAGGCCGCGGATTTCCTGGCGTTCGCGGCGTCGCTCGGGATGCAGGCGCGGGTGTCGCTTTCGACGCACCGGCCGCGGGTGGCGGTGTTCGTCTCGAAGGCCGACCACTGTTTCCACGACCTGATCCTGCGGTGGAAGGCGGGCGATTTCCGGTGCGACCTGGTGACCGTGGTGGGCAACCATCCGGATCTGGCGGAGGCGGCGCGGGGATACGGTCTGCCGTTCGTGCACATCCCGGTGACGGCGGCGACCAAGGCGGAGGCGGAGGCGCGGCAGCTCGCGTTGCTGCGGGAGCGGCAGGTGGAACTGGTCGTGCTTGCGCGCTACATGCAGGTGTTGTCGGCGGAGTTTCTCGCCGGCTTCGGCGCGCCGGTGATCAACATCCACCACTCGTTCCTGCCGGCGTTCGCGGGCGGACGGCCGTATCACCAGGCGCACGCGCGCGGCGTGAAGCTGATCGGCGCGACGGCGCACTACGCGACGCGGGATCTCGACGAAGGGCCGATCATCCACCAGGACGTGGGCCGCGTGACGCATCGGCACGATGTCGACGACCTGGTGCGGAAGGGCCGCGATCTGGAGCGGGGCGTGTTGGCGCAGGCGGTGCGCTGGCATCTCGAGGCCCGCGTGCTGGTCTACGGCAACAAAACGGTGGTCTTCGACTGAGCGGCGGCGGGCGGCGGTCCGGCGCGGGGAAAGCAAAAGGGCCGCGCGGTCGGCGCGGCCCCGGGGAAATCCGGCCCGAGGCCGGGCGCACGCTCAGCGGTAGGGCTGGTGCAGTTCCACGGGCTTCTCTCCGGACCGCTTCGCGCGGAGCTTGAGGTTCAGCATCTCGACCCCGAAGGCGAAGGCCATGGAGAAGTAGATGTAGCCTTTCGGGATGTGCTGGCCGAGGCCTTCCCCGACGAGCATGACGCCGATCAAAATGAGGAAGCTGAGGGCGAGCATCTTGAGGGTCGGGTGGCGGTTGACGAAGTCGCTGATCGCGCCGGCGAACACGAGCATGACGCCCAGGGCGATGACGACCGCGGTGATCATGACGCCGATGTGGTTGGCCATGCCGACGGCGGTGATCACGGAATCGAGCGAGAAGACGATATCGAGGATGAGGATCTGGACGATGACCCCGGCAAACGTGACGCGGGTCCTGCCCGCGGTGGCGTGGCCGTCGGCATCCTCGAGTTTTTCGTGCACTTCTTTCACGCTTTTCCAGATGAGGAAGAGGCCGCCGATGAGCAGCACGAGGTCGCGGCCGGAGATGGGTTGATTCATCACGGGCAGCGTGAACAGCGGTTTGGTGAGCCCCATGACCCAACTGAGGCTGAGGAGAAGCAGAACGCGCGTGACGAGCGCGAGCATGAGGCCGAGTTGCCGGGCCTTCTGCTGCTGCTCGGCCGGCAGTTTGCCGGCGAGGATCGAGATGAAGACGATGTTGTCGATGCCCAGGACGATCTCGAGCGCGGTGAGCGTGAAGAGAGAGATCCAGATCTGCGGGTCGGTGAGCCAGTCCATGGCGGGCGAGCAAGGCGGGCGACGCCGAGTCGGTCAACGCGGCGGTCGCTGGAAAGCGGGGGGTAAATTCGACGGTGCCGGGGCTGAGCCCGGGCGGTGCGGCCGACACGGACGGGGCCAAGGGGCAAAGGCGCCAAGCCGGCGGACGCCGTGGGGCGATCCGGCCGAAGCGGAGGGAGGCCCGCCGCCGCGCCTTGGGCACGGAACGCAGGGGTGCCTCAAACCCCCACCCAGGCGAGGCCGGCGCGGAGCCAGAGCGGGATGACGAAGATGCCGAGGGCGGTGGTGCCGAAGACGATCTGCACGGCGGTGGGCGGGTGGCCGCCGTAGAGGCGCGCGATGATGACCGAGACGACGGCGGTGGGCATCGCGGCCTGGACGACGATGACGCGTTTGAGCTCGACCGAGCAGGGCAGGTAGCGGGCGAGCAGGAGCATCGCGACCGGCAGCACGGCGAGGCGGAGGGCGCAGGCGGCGAAGGTGACGCGCGGATTGAAGAGGGCGCGGGGTTCGGCGAGGTAGTTCGCGAGATTGACGCCGGTCATGATCAGGCCGAGCGGGATGCCGCAGACCGCCAGGGCATGGACGGTGGTCGTGAAAACCTTCGGCAGGTGCGGGGAGAGGCCGGTCAGGTTGCAGGCGACCGCGAGCACCAAAGTGATCACGATCGGGCTGACGAGCTTGCGCCAGCCCTCGCGGAGCGACTCGCCGCTGAGCACGAGCAGGCCGACGGTCCAGATGGCGATCTCGACGCCGACGTTGTGGACGAGCAGGACGCCGCGGCTTTCCGGCCCCCAGATCGCCTCCATGATCGGGAGCGGGAGATAGCCGTAGTTGGTCACGCCGACGGCGAGGGCGAAGGTGCGGAGGCCGGTGCCGACGTGGAGACCGATGAGCTTGGCCACCGCGAGTCCGGCGCGGATGCCGATCCACGTGACGCCGAAGCCGACGAGGGGCGGGACGATCAGATTGCCCGGCGAGCGGAGGGCGGGATTGCCGGCGACGGATTCAAAAATCAGGCAGGGGTAGAGGACATTGACGACGAGCCGGATGAGGCTCGTCTCCGCATCGCCCTCGATCCAATGAACGCGCCGGGCCGCGACGCCCACGCCGATCAGGGCGAACACGGGCAGGACGAGCAGGAGAAGTTGCAGGTAGGACGGCACGGAACGGTCGATCCAACCGATGCGTGGAACCGGCCGCAAACCCGTTTCCTGTCACGGGCAGGCGAGGTGGGGCGCCTCAGTCGCCCCCGCCGCCGCCACAGCCCCCGCAGCCACTCCCGCCGCCGTCGCCTCCGCCTCCGCTGTCGCCGCCCGAGGACGAGGAGCAGCCGCTGCCGGAGGAATCGCCGTCCGGTTGCGGACGTCTCAGTTTTACCTCCTCGGCGAGCGCGCTGTAGGGCGTGCCGGCCAGGGCGGCGAGACCGAAGAGTCCGACCGCGAGCGGCAGGGTGCCGGCGGCGGCACCGGCAGGCAGCGGCGAAGCCGGCCCCGCGTCGGCGGATCGATGCGCGAGCGCGGCGTGTTGCGACCGGAGCCGGCGCACCAGGGCGTCGCCGCGGCGGCTGCGGCGGATCGGACGCAGGAACAGCGCGGTGGCGACGACCGCCAGCAGCGTCAATCCGACGAGGAAGAGCACGGGGCGTTGGCGTTGGAGACCGACGGCGATCTTGGCGATCCCGATGACCGGCACGAGGGCGGCGAGGAACGCGGGGACGGCGAGGGCGAGGAGTTTGTCCGTGCCTTGGAGGACGAGGCCTTTTTCGGCGAGGTCGCTTTCGATCGCTTCCAGCGCCGCGCCGCACGCGCCCTCGAGGCGGTGGAGCGCGGTGCCGTCCGGCCGGGCGAGGCCGACGACGGCCCGCTCGATCAACGGCAGGTCGGGAGGCACCGGGGCGGCGGTGCGGTGCAGATGCAGGGCGCGGACCTCGACGAGGCCGCGGGCACACGCGGCGGCGACGGCCGCTTCGACGACGCGGGACCGGCCGCCGGCGAGCCGGGCGGCGCCGTAGTCGTCGACCTCCGTCTGCGCCGGCAGATCGGCGGGGCGCCGCAAATACCAGCGCAGGATCGCGGCGGCGGCGAACACGACGACGGCCAGCGTGGCGAAGAACTGGAGAAACTCCGGGCCGCGGAGATCGAGCGGCTGGTAGCCGCCGGCGGTGGCGCCGCGGACGTCCGCGAGCGTGGCCGCCACCGCGGCGGCGGCGGCTGCCGGGCGGATCACCGGCCGACCGGGGCGCCAGGCGGCGAGGCGGACCAGCCAGCGCGGTTTGGGCAGTATCCAGTGACAGGTGACGTCGACGCGCCGGGCGCGGGGATGGACGAGGGCTTCCGGCCAGAATTCGGCGGGTGGCTCGCCGAAGAAGCGGCGGTAGCTGGCGCGGGTGCGGGCATACCAGTCGGTGAATTTATCCACCTCGGCGACGCCGCCCCGGGCGGGACCGTGGTGGAGCGGGGCGCGGAGCACGCGCCCGCAGAACACCTCCCAGTAGTCGCGCGTGTAGAGCAGGTGCAGATGCCAGACTTGGTCGACGGGGTCGGAGGGGGAGACCGGGTGGCCGGCCGCGACGGCGAGGAAGGCGAAACGACGGTATTCCTCGACGGCGCGTTGCGTGTAGCCGAGGGCCCAGGTGTTTTCCTTGGCGAGACGGAGCGAGAACGGGTGCGAGGCGTAGGCGTCGTCCAAGGGGTGGGCTTGGATTCGTTGCCAGAGGGCGGCTTGGTCGGCGTTCATGGGGAACTCCTGGGTGGGGGATGCGGGAAATCCGGGCCGGTCGCGGGAGCTGAGCGCAAGGCGGGGCGGTCGGCAAGGGCGCCGCGCAACTGTCACCTCATCGTCACGCGGGCGGCGGGGCGACAGCCGATGGGTCGGCGGACGGGGCGCCGGCGGCCATGGCTTGGCCCGCGAGGTAGCCGGTGGTCCACGCGGCCTGGAAATTGAAGCCGCCGGTGACGCCGTCGATATCGAGCACCTCGCCGGCGAAGTGGAGGCCGGGGCACACCCGGCTTTCCATCGCGCGGAAGTCGACCTCGCTCAGGCGCACGCCGCCGCAGGTGACGAACTCGTCTTTGAAGAGGCTCTTGCCGACGACCTTCAGCTCGGCGGCGGTGAGTTGGGTGGCGAGCGTGGCGAGGGCGGCGTTGCCGACCTGGGCCCACGGGGTGGCGGCGGCGATGCCGGCGGACACCACGAGGCGTTCCCACAGGCGCTGGGGCATCGCGAGCGGGCTCCAAGTGGTGATCTGTTTCTTCGGGTTCTGGGAGCGGACGGCGGAGAGGTCGCGGACGAGGGAGTCGCGGGTGTGGGTGCCGGTCCAGTTGAGCAGGAGCGGAAATTCGTAGTTGCGCCCGGCCATTTCGCGGGCGCCCCAGGCGGAGAGTTTGAGGATCGCGGGGCCGCTCAGGCCCCAGTGGGTGATGAGCAGCGGGCCGTCGGTGCGGAGCTTGGTGCCCGGGACGCTGACGGCGGCGTTTTCCACCGAGACCCCGGAGAGGCCGATGAGACGCGGGTCGTCGAGGTGGAAGGTGAACAGCGACGGCACGAGCGGCTCGATCGTGTGGCCGAGCGCTTCGGCGATGAGAAAGCCGGCGGAGGAGCGGTTGCCGCCGGTGGCGAGCAGGAGGCGCTCGCAGCGGAGGCCGGTGCCGTCGGTGAGCGTGAGCCAGAAACTCGGCGGCTCGCCGGGCCGGCCGACGCGCTCGGCCTTGCGCACGCCGAGGCTGGTGACGACGTGGACGCCGGCGTCGGCGGCGCCGCGGGTGAGGCAGTCGACGATGGTGGCGGAATCGTCGGTGACCGGAAACATGCGGCCGTCCTCCTCGGTTTTCGTCTCGACGCCGCGGGCGGCCAGCCAGGCGACCATGTCGCGGGGTTGCCAGCGGTGAAAGGCGCCGAGCAGCTCGCGGCCGCCGCGGGGGTAGCGTTTGACGAGGTCGCGGGGCTCGAAGCAGGCGTGGGTGACGTTGCAGCGGCCGCCGCCGGAGACGCGGACCTTGGCGAGCGGATGCGCGGTGGCCTCGTAGAGGGTGACGCTGCCGCGCGGGCCGAGCGCCTCGGCGCAGGTGATCGCAGCGAAGAAACCGGCCGCTCCGCCGCCGACGATGACTACGCGAAACGTATCAGCCATCCCGGCACGCTGGGCGGCGGGGCGCGCGTGTCGAAGCGATTTGCGCGCGCCGGCGGGCGGACGGGCGCCAGATTCGGCGAACGGAGCAGCCCCCGGGGTGGGGCCGGGCGGGCACAAAAAGGCCGCCGCGGGCTGCGATCCGCGGCGGCTGGTAACACCAACCCCTGACAAAATCAGGAGAACTCAGTTCTCGCTCTTCTTCTTGCCGCCGCCGCCGCCACGGCCGCCCTGGGGCATGGCGTCGAATTTCTTCTGCTGATCGGGCGTGAGGATGGCGCGCACGTCTTTGCGGGCGCTGGCCATCAGCTCCATGCCCTTTTCGCGGCGCTCTTCCTGGGAGAGCCCCTGCATCTTTTCGGCCATCGAGGCGTAAACGGCGGAGATCTTCTTCTTCTGGTCGGCGGAGAGGGAGCCGACGGCCTGCTCGATCTGCTCGATGCGCTGTTCGGCGGTCATCATGCCGCGGCCCTTCTTTTCCTGGGCGTTGACGAGGGAGGTGGAGGCGACGGCGAAAGACGCGATCGCGCAAATGAGGAACTTGCGGATATTCATAACTGACCTGGTAACGAGTGGTTTAAGGGGCTGACTGGATCAGTGCGGCGGAGTTGTCGCACCGGGGGCTAGACGGAAGGGACGGGAATCGGTTACGGCATTTTCGCGGACTTGCCGCGCCGGCGGCCGGTCCGCAGCGTCGGCCGCGATGATCGAAGTCGAGTCGCTCACCAAGCGCTACGGGACGTTCACGGCGGTGCGGGAGCTGTCGTTTGTGGCGCGACCCGGCGAGGTGCTCGGCCTGGTGGGGCCGAACGGCGCGGGCAAGACCAGCACGCTGCGCTGCCTGGCGGGGATCATTCCGGCGACGGCGGGCCGGGTGCGGATCGCCGGGCACACGCTGGCGGAGGATCCGGTGGCGGCGAAGCGCACGCTGGCCTTCTTTCCGGACGAGCCGCGGCTCTTCGACTACCTGACGGTGCGGCAGCATCTGGCGTTTGTCGCCCGCATCTACGGGGTGAAGGACCACACGCAGATCGCGCAACCGCTGTTGGAAGAGTTCGAGATCGCGGAAAAGGCGGACCAGCTGCCGGGGGAGCTGTCGCGCGGGATGAAGCAGAAGCTGGCGATCGCGTGCGGATTGCTGCACCGGCCGCAGGTGCTGTTTTTCGACGAGCCGCTGACGGGACTCGATCCGCTGGGCATCCGGCGGATGAAGCAGTCGATCCGGCAGCGGGCGCGGGACGGCGCGACCATCCTGTTGAGCTCGCACCTGCTGCACCTGCTCGAGGAGGTCTGCACCCACGTGCTGATCCTGAAGAAAGGCGAGAAATTGGCGGACGGCACGATCCCGGAGGTGGCGGCGCGGTTCAGCCGCGGGGAGGTGAACGTGAATCTGGAAGAGATCTTCGTGCGCGCCACGGGCGGCACGGAAGACTGAGCGGACGGACGCGGCCATGCTCGGAGCGCTCGTCTACCTGCGGTTCACCTCGTTCCGGAACTGGGGGCTCGTGCGCCTGCGACGGCTGCGGCAGCCCAAGTATCTGGCGGGCGCGCTGGTGGCGGCGGCCTACTTCTACTTCTTTTTCTTCCGGCCGCTGGGGGGCGCGGCGCCGGGCGGACGGCACGGTCCGCTGGGCGACCCGATGTTGGCCGCGGCTGCTCCGCTGCTGCCGGAGGACTGGCTGCCGGTGACGACGGCGTTCGGGGCGCTGGCGCTGCTGGTGTTCGTGACGTTGACGTGGGTGGCGCCGCGGGAGCGGGCGGTGCTGGGATTTTCGGAGGCGGAGATCGCGTTCCTGTTTCCCGCGCCGATCACACGGCGCGGGCTGGTGCATTTCCGGCTGCTGACGCTGCAATTCCGCAGCCTGCTCGGGGCGGCGGTGATGATGCTGTTCTCCCAGCGGTGGAGCGCCCTGGGCGGGAATGCGCTCACGCATGCGGCCGGGTGGTGGTTCATTTTCTCGGCGCTGGGGCTGCACTTCAGCGGCACCGGCTTTGCCCTGACGCGCCTCGCGGACCGCGGGGCAGGTGTGTGGCCGCGCCGGCTGCTGGTGCTGGCGCTGGTGGGCGGGGCGGCGGCGGCGACGTTGGCGCGATTGCCGGCGGGGCTCCGGAATCCGCTGGCGACCGAGGGCGCGGGGCTGCGGCCGTTCTCGGCCTGGCTGGTCGCGGTGGCGGACACGGCGCCGCTGGCCTGGCTGGTTTGGCCGCTGAAGCTGCTGGTCGGACCGTTTCTCGCGGTGGACGCGACGCAGTTTGCGCGGGCCGTGGCGCCGGCGCTGGCGTTGCTGGTGCTGCTCTATCTTTGGGTGGTGCATTCGGCGGTCGCGTTCGAGGACGCGGCGATCGATCAGGCGCAGGCGCGGAGCGCGCGACGGGAGGCTTGGCGGGCGGGTCGGCCGATGCGCTCGCCGACGGACGGCGGGCGGAGCGCGCCTTTTCCGTTGGCGGAGACCGGGTGGCCGGAGGCGGCGTTTTTGTGGAAGAACCTGCTGTCGACCTGGCCGTATTTCACCTGGCGCTGGTGGTTGGGGGCGGCGCTGGCCGTGGCGGCGGGAGGCGGTTGGCTGGCCTCGCGGGCGGAGTGGCGCGAGGCCATGGCGGGCATCGGGGTCCTGGCGCTGTTTGCCGGATGCTATGTGCTGGTAGCGGGCCCCCAGTTCGCACGGCAGGACCTGCGCAGCGATCTGGCGCATGCGGATGTGTTGAAAACCTATCCCCTGCCGGGATGGCGGGTGGTGGCGGGGGAGTTGCTGGCCCCGGCGGCGATTTTGACCGGAATCTGCTGGTTGTTGGTGCTGGTCGCGGCCCTGACGATCCGGCCGACGGGAGCGGCATGGTCTTGGTTGACGCCAGGTGTGCTCGTGCTGCTCGCGGGCGGGGTCGCCGTCGTGGTGCCGCTGGTGGCGGCGCTGCAGTTGCTCGTGCCGAACGCGGCGGCGCTGATTTTTCCGGCGTGGTTCGAGGCGACGCGGGTGCGGGGCGGCGGGCCGGAGGCGGTCGGCCAGCGGATGATTTTCTTTTTCGCGCAGTTTCTGACGATGCTGGCGGCGCTATTCCCGGGGGCCGTGGTCGTGGCGTTGGCGTTGATCTCCGCGCGCTACTTCTTCGGGCCGTGGCTGGCGGTGCCGGGCGCAACGCTCGGGCTGGCGGCGGTGCTGGCCGGTGAGCTGGCGCTCGGGCTGTGGTGGCTGGGCCGGCGGTTCGAAAACCTCGACCTCTCGGCCGAGCTGCGTTCGTAGTCACGGACCATGGATCACGAACGACGGGTGCGGATCGCGGCCGAAACGGTCGGGGCGGCGCAGCGGCAACTGCCGCCGGAGTTGCGGCGGCTGGCGCGCGATGTGGCCGTGCACTATGAACGCGGGCCCGACGCGGACGTGCTCGCGCAGGGCTTCGAGCCGGACATTTTGGGGCTTTTCACCGGCAGCCCGCACGGGACGGAGTTGGCGCACGATGCGCCGGCGCCGCCGCAGATTATCCTCTACCTCGACGGACTGTGGGATTTCGCGGAGGAAAATGCGGACGTTTTCCGGGACGAGGTGCGGATCACCTACCTGCACGAACTCGGGCACTACTTCGGGTGGGACGAGGACGAGGTGGCCGCGCGCGGGCTGGACTGACGCGGACGGTCCGCGACCCGGCGGCACGTGGGCGTTCGCGGAATCCGGCCAAAGAAAAACGCCGACCGCGGACGGTCGGCGTTGAAGAGGGTTTTGGTCGCGTGAAACGACAGGAAGCTCAGCGCTTCGAGAACTGGAACCGCTTGCGGGCGCCCGGCTGACCGGCCTTTTTGCGCTCTTTCATGCGGTCGTCGCGGGTCATGTGCCCGGCCTTCTTGAGGGCGGGGCGCAGCTCGGCGTTCATCTTCTGGAGGGCGCGGGCGATGCCATGGGCCACCGCGCCGGCCTGGCCGGCGACGCCGCCACCGGCGACGTTGGCGGTCACATCGACCTTCTCGCGGAGTTCCACGACGAGCAAGGGGGCGTAAGCCTGCTTGGCGAAGTTGTCGTGGGTGAAGTAGGACTCGAAGTCACGGCCGTTGACGGTGAGTTTGCCGGAACCCTCGGTGATGCGCACGCGGGCGGTCGAGGTCTTGCGGCGGCCGGTGCCGAGGAAAACGTTGGCGGGAGTAGCAGTGGCAGCGCTCATGGTCTAGGCGGGGATCAAACGGAAATCTTTTGCGGGGCGTTGGCCTCGTGGGTGTGCGTCGGGCCGGCGAACACGCGAAGCTTGGTGAGCATCTTGGCGGCGATCCGGTTCTTCGGGAGCATGCCCTTGACGGCGTGCTCGACGATGAACTCCGGGTGGCGCTCGCGCTGCTCGGTGACCTTGCGGTAGCTCTCGCCGCCGACGAAGCCGGAGAAGAACATGTAGGAGTTCTGCTCTTCCTTCTTGCCGGTGAGGGCGACCTTCTCCGCATTGATAACTACAACGAAATCGCCGGTGTCGACGCTGGGGGTGTAGGAGGCTTTGTGGCGGCCACGGATTAGGTTGGCGGCCTTGACGGCGAGGCGACCGAGCGGAACCCCGGCGGCATCGATCAGATACCACTTGGGTTGCACCGTCTCCTTCTTGGCGAGGAACGTTTTCATGCGAAAAGAGGCCAAGAGCTAAGGTTCGCGGGAAGCCTGTCAACGACCTTTTCGGTCCGAGGCGAAGATCCCGCGATTTCGCTGCCGCCGCATGGGCGCGACGGCCGGGTCGGCGGGAGCGCCCATGGGACGGCGCCCCGCTGTCCGGGTCCTGGCGTCTTATCGCACGGCGTAGCCGAGGGTCCGGAGTGCGTCGATGACCTCGCGGGGTTTCGCTTGCAGCGGCTTGAACTGGAGGCTCGAGGGATAGCCGGCGATCGTGTGGTGGATCCGCACGGCGCCGAAGAACCACGGGTAGAAATTGCCGCGACCGAGCGCGGTGACGGAGGTCCGCGGCAAGCGGAAGGTGCCGCGGGTGCCGATGACCACGAGTTCGTCGGCGGTGGCGGTCAGGGTTGCGAGGGGATCCGGTCCGTCGGTGGCGGCGATATCGTCCGCCATATGGCCCGGCCAGGTGTGGGCGGGGAGATCGGGAAGAACGGACGACGGGTCGGAGGCGATACTTTGGGGAGCAGGCATGGGTGGTGCGACAGGAGCGGCGCCCACGCGAGGGCTCCAGCCGAAGGCCGACCCGGAAAACGGGTCCGATTCGGGCAGCAGCCTCCCGCGTCTGCGCGGCGGTGAGGTGGACAGCGGCCCGACTGTCCGGTTTGCCTTCGGAAAGGTCTCTTCCCGAACCCGCGGCAAACGGGACAGCGATCGCGCGCCGATGCAAGTCGCGAAGGCACAAACCGCGCTGGGCGGCCCCGGCGCGCCGTCCTCGCCGCGCGGGCTCAAAAAGGCCAGTAGCGCGGGATCAGCCAGATGCAGAGCGCGGCGAACAGGAGATTGAGCGGCAGGCCGATCCGCAGGTAATCGGCGAAGCGATACCCGCCGGCATGTTGCACCATGGCGTTGGTCTGGTAGCCGACGGGGGTGCAGAAGCTGGTCGACGCGGCGAAACACACCGCCATCAGCAGGGGGCGTTCGTCGATGCCGAGGGATGCCGCCACCGCCATGGCGATCGGCGCCAGCAGCACCGCGGTCGCGCCGTTGCTCATGAATTCGGTGAGCACGGCGGTGACGAGGTAGATGGCGGCGAGCGCCGCGACGGGACCCAGCGGGCGGCCGAGGGAGGCCGCGCCCTCCGCGAGCAACGCCGCGGCGCCCGACTTCTGCATGACGAGACCGAGCGGCAGGACGCCGGCCAGGAGGAAAATCACCTTCCAGTCGATCGCCTCGCAGGCCTCCTCGATCGAGAGGCAGCGGGTGGCCACGAGCGCGACGCAGCCGGCGAGGGCGGCCGGCAAAATCGGCATGGCGCCGACCGAGGCGAGCGTCACGACGGTGGCGAAAATGCCCAGCGCCAGCGGGACCTTGGCGCGGCGCAGCGCGGGCTCCTCGATGCGATCCAGCATGAGAAACTCGGGGTCGACCCGGAGCCGGGCGAGGTCGTCGCGCGAGCCCAGCACGAGCAACGCGTCGCCGGCGCCGAGGTTGGTGCCGGCGAGCCGGAGAAAAGGCAGGCGCGCGCGCGACCGGAGGCCCAGCACCAAACAGCCGTGCAGGCGCCGGAAGTCCGACTCGGCGAGGGTCCGGCCCACGAGGCGCGAGCCCGGGGCCAGCACGATTTCGGCGAGATGCATGGGGTCGTTGCGCGAAAGCTCGTGGCCGAAACGGAACTCCGGGTCGCTCTTCAGCCGCCACGCGGTCTGGAGCGGGATCAGTTCGGCGGCGGGCGCCTCGACCAGCAGCACGTCGTCGGCGCGGAACACCAGGTCCGGCTCGGGCCAGGCGGACACCCCGGCGCGGAGGACGGTGCGGAGCTGCGCGCCCTCGCGGCGGCCGAAGCCGCTGTCCGCCACCGTCCGGCCGACCAGGGGGGAGCCCTCGGGTATCCGAAACTCGGTGACGTAATCGGTGACCTGGTAGGTCCGCGCGCCGCCGCGGCCGGAGCGGTCGGGCAGCAGCCAGCGGCCGGCCACCGCGAGATAGAGCATGCCGGTGCCCGCGAGAATGGCGCCGAGCGGGAGGAACTCGAAGAGGCCGAAGGCGCCGTGGCCGGCCTGTTCGGAGAGCGAGCTGACGAGCAGATTGGTCGAGGTGCCGATGAGCGTGCAGACGCCGCCGAACTGCGAGGCGAAGGAAAGGGGGATCAGGAAGCGCGAGGCGGGCGCGCCGCTGCGGGCGCAGGCGGCGAGGACGATGGGCAGGAAGATCGCGACCGCGGCGGTGTTGTTGACGAACGCGGAGACCGCGCAGGTCACCGCCATGAGCACGACCACGAGGGTGGTGCGCCGGCCGGCGACCCGGCTCAGGCCGGGGCCGAGCCAGCCGATCGCGCCGGTATGTTGCAGGCCCGCGCTCAGGACGAACATCGCGGCGACCGTGAGCGTGGCGGGGTTGCTGAAACCGGCCACGCCTTCGTCCACCCGGATCCAGTGGGAGGCGCGCAGGCCCGGAATCCACGGCACCACCAGCGCGATCAGCAGGCACGCGGTGAGCGCGAACATCGCGACCAGGGCGGACGGATACCGCTCGGTGACGAACAGGTAGCCGGCCCCGGCTACGACGAGAAGGGCGAGGGCGATTTCCATGCGGGGAGGGCGGGCGGCGACGGCCGGCGCGCGGGCCGCGGCGGGCGGTCCGGGCCGGATGCGGCGGGCGGGACGCCCGGGCGGAACTGGAAGTGCGTGGACAGAGGTGACGTGGGGCGCGAGGCAGGCGATTTCGGGGCCGGAGGCGGGGCGGTGTCCGGCCGTTTCCGATGCCTGCGGGAAAGATTTTTCCCGAACCCGCGTGGAGGGACGCAGTGCGGTTCCCGCGAGGCAAGGACAACCGCGCCGGCCGCCGGCGAAACCGGCGCCCGCGCGGGCGGAGTGAGCGGGCGGGACGCGGCGGCCGCCACATCCGGTCTTGTTTCGGACGGGCAAGGTGCAAACGTCGGCGCATGGCTTCTTCCGCACGTCCCGGCGCCTCGGCTTTGCTGGCGGCCGGTCTTTTGGGTCTCACCGGGGTCGGGCTCGGCGCGATGGGCGCCCACGCGCTGAAGGCGACGCTGGTGGAACGCGGCATGACGAACGCGTGGGACATCGGGGCGAAATACCACCTGCTGCACGCGGCGGCGCTGCTCGGCGTCGCTGCGTGGGCGCGGGCCGCCGGGGCCGGCGCGCCGGGGGCGGCGCTCCTGGCCTGGGTCACGCGGCTCTGGGTGGCGGGCGTGATTTTGTTTTCGGGCTCGCTCTACTGGCTCGCGGTCGGCGGGCCGCGGTGGCTCGGACCGGTGACGCCGCTGGGCGGCGTGGCCTTCATGGCGGGATGGCTGTTGGTTGCGCTCGTCGCGCTGCGGCGCCCGGCATGACGCGCGACCTGACGCTGCCGCCGGACCTGCGGGCGATGCTCGAGGCGGTGCGCCGCGTCGGGCGGCCGCGGCTGGTGGGCGGCGGGGTGCGCGACTGGCTGCTGGGGCAGGAGCCGAAGGATCACGACGTCGAGGTGGGCGGGGTGGACTTCGAGACGCTGCACCGGGCGCTGGCGCCGTTCGGGTCGACGGACGTGGTGGGCCGGAGTTTCGGCGTGCTGAAAGTGCGGAGCCGGGCGTCGGGGGCGGACTACGATTTCTCGCTGCCGCGCCGCGAGTCGAAGACCGGGGCGGGGCACCGCGGGTTCGCGGTGGCGCCGGACCCGGGGCTGAGCGACGCGGAGGCGGCGGCGCGGCGCGACTTCACGGTCAACGCGATCGCGCTCGATCCGTTTTCCGGGGAATTGATCGATCCGCACGGCGGGCGGCGCGACCTGGCGGCGCGGGTGCTGCGGCACACGAGCGCGGCCTTCGCGGAGGATCCGCTGCGGGTGCTGCGCGGCTTCCAGCTGGCGGCGCGCTTCGACTTCGCGCTGGCGCCCGAGACGGCGGCGCTGGCGCGCTCGATCGCCGACACGTATCCGGAACTCGCGCACGAGCGGGTCTGGGGCGAGTGGGAGAAATGGGCGACGAAGGCGCGGCGGCCTTCGCGCGGGCTCGCCGTGCTGGAGGAGAGCGGCTGGCTGCGGCATTTTCCGGAGGTGGCGGCGCTGCGCGGCACGCCGCAGGACCCGGAGTGGCATCCGGAGGGGGATGTCTTCGCGCACACGCAACATTGCCTCGACGCGCTGGTGGAGCTGCCGGACTGGGCGGCGAGCGGGTGCGCGCCGGAGCTGATGTTCGCGGTGCTGGCGCACGATTTCGGCAAGCCGGCGACGACGGTGCAGGCGGAGAAGCGGGGGCGGCGGCGCTGGACCAGTCCGGGCCACGAGGCGGCGGGCGGACCCCTGGCGGAGGCGTTCTTGCGGCGGCTCGGCGCACCGCTGCGGTTCGACGCGCCGGTGCGGGCGCTGGTGGTCGACCACCTGGCGCACCACCACGGGAACGGACCGTTCACGGACCGTTTCATCCGGCGGCTGGCGCTGCGGCTGGCGCCGGCGACGGTGCGCATGCTCGCGACGGTGATGCGGGCGGACAGCAACGGGCGGCCGCCCTTGCGCTCCGCGGACACGCACGCGCGGATCGACGAACTGGAGCGGCGGGCGGCGGAGCTGGAACTGCAGACCCTCGCGCCGAAGCCGATTTTGCTCGGCCGGCACCTGGTTGCCGCGGGGCGGAAGCCGGGGCCGGACTTCAAGGCCGTGCTCGACGCGGCGTTCGAGGCGCAGCTCGACGGCGCGTTCGCGGACGAGGCGGGGGCGCTGGCCTGGTTGGCCGCGCGGAGCGGCGCCTAGGGTCCGGACTCAGCCGAGCGCGAGCAGGCCGTGGGCGTAGAGTTCGGCGGGCCCGCAGTGCAGCGCGCCGTCGGTGAGGATTTTCGCGCGCAGGCCGCCGCGGCCGCGCAGCCACGTTTCGGCGCCGGGGGCGACGACCTGGTTCATCCAGTAGCAGGGCTTCGCCTCGCCCACGCCCTCGAAGTCGACGCCGCCGAGGGAGAAGCGGGCGCCGGCGAGTTCGTTGAGGTGCACGCCGGAGACGACGACGTTGCGGCGGAACACGTCGGGCGCGAGGTCGGGGAGGCCATACTCGCGGCGCGCGGCCTCGAGGGTTTCCCAGGCAAAAAAGGTAACCTGGCCGTTGTAATCGGGGCGGTAGCCGAAGAACCGGTCGCCCTCGAGGCCGAAGCCGGCGCGGCACCGCACGCTGCGCACGTCGTGGGTCGGGTGGGTGCCGGCGGGTTGCCCGTGCCGGCCGAAGAAATTGTGGCCGGGCGAAATGAAGAGGTGGCGGATGACGACGGCGGACTTCACGGGCGGAGGCAGCGAAGCAGGCGGCGGTCCGGCAGGCTATTTCAATTTCGCCGCGGCGGAGTCGGACCGCGGCCGGCGCGGGCGACGATTCGGTGGAGCCAAAAAAAGCGCGCGCCCCGGGACGGGCGCGCGCGACCGGGGCGGGCGACGGGACGCGGAGGCGGTCAGAATTCCCGCCGCACGCGCAGGAGGCCGGAGATGCCGAGGGCGCCGGCGCCGTAGACGCGGTCGTCGAAGCCGAGGGCGCGGTGCCCCATCGCGGGCGGGCGGGCGTCGAAGACATTGGTCACGCCGAGCGTGATCGAGGTGCGCCGGAAGCCGCGGTAGGTGACCGAGGGGTTCACGAGGGTGAAGACGTTTTCGCCCCAACCGGCGGCGGTCCAATTGTCGTTGAAGTATTTGCCGACAACGTCGGCCGCGACGCGGGCGCTCCAGTTCTTGTAGCTCCAGCCGAGGGTGTAGTTGTAGCGCCACTCGACGTCGAAGGCCAGGCCGGTGTTGTTGAAGAAACCGGCGCCGGTGCCGGCGTCGGAACCTTTTTTCAGGACCTGGCTGGCGAGGGCATCGAAGGTGAAGGTGCCGAGGCGGGTGTTGCGGAGCCCGTAGCGCAGGCCGTAGTCGACGCCGCGATAGAGCTGGAAGCCGAGGTTGCCGGAGATGGTGCCGATGCGGGTGATGCGGCCGGGGACACCGTTCACCGTGGGTTCACGCGTGATCTTCTCGGGGAAGAGCCGCATCCCCTCGGCAGAGAGCAGGT
>JACCDS011289456.1_pt1 | contig 26079 bp, 19 predicted proteins | sample 7446441 | NCBI WGS metagenome assembly JACCDS01 (sample SAMN15323445, study PRJNA562643) | freshwater metagenome | isolation source: river surface water | place: USA:Blue River Watershed | collected 2017-08-17 | reverse complement strand
TCCGCACGGCGACATCATCGCCGAAATCAACACACTAGTCGCCCGCTGGGATGCTTCCAACCTGGAATTCGCCATGCCGGGCAAGCCAATACGGCAACATCAGCCAATCACAAAAGTGACCCATTGGCTGCAAGATGCACGCATCTGGGCGCTTGCCCTCGTGCTATTGGTGCTGACGGCAACTTGGCTGGCCTATAAAAGCATGGCACCGACCATGGCCGATAGCGCTGACCCAACGAACCACGCGCCGACACTCAAAATAATATCCTCGTCCGGCAAAACAATTTCAGCAAATCAAATTTACAATATTAATTTAAGAGCAAGTGATGTAGAAGGCGATCTTGGCAATGTTGATGTAAATTGGAATGATGGCGCAGCGGTCGAACACCGCCAGGTTATTGGCGGCATCGCCGAAGTCAATTTTGGCAAGGCGTTCGCCCAGCCGGGCAAGGTTAATTGGTCTGCCACAGCATATGACCAAAAAGGAAATAGCAGTCTGATGTTACAAGGCCAATTCACCGTTACCGCCAACAAGTGAAGCCGTCCGCAACCACACCCATTTTCACCCAACAAAAGGCAGCACCAAAATATTTTTAAAGATTTTTCAAAAAACAGCGCTTTTCATGAACCACCCCACCATGGGTTTTGCGTATCTCCCGGCCTACAAACAAGCCCGGAGAAACATCATGAAAACCACGCTCGAACTGATCACCGCAGCCTTTGTCGCGAAACACCCCGGCCAACCCGGCGTTCAGCAGCAACAAGACATGCTCACCAAAGCCCTGGCCACGGCGCTGGCGCACTATACCAACCTGTACGTCATCCCACTGCGCCGGTTTGTGCCCGTCATCCAATTTGAAGTGGGGCATATCCATTTGCGACAAACCCTTTCCAATCAAAAATACCTTCAGCACCTGCAGGCCAGCCCTGCCGCCGCACGCAACGCATTTGCCCTGACTTGCGTGGCGCGGCTGCCCGCCGATTTAACGATTGAACACAGCCAATTTACCTTCGACATCAACTCCAACGAGCCAGCCAACCCCAAGCGCCGGATTGCCGTAACCGTACCCGACGGAAGCAAATGGATTCAATTTGAATTCGTCTTTGGCGGTGATTTTGCCTGTAAAAAGCAACCCGTCCCCATTGACAACTGATAACTTGTTGGCCAAGCGGGCAAAAAATTCTGATACGATAGCCACAGCATGTTACCCAACAGGAAACCCTATGCCCAAGCAAGCCCCAGCCCCGCAGCACGGCCTGTCCCGCCTGACCGACTGGGACAGTGCCGCGCAGCATGTGCAAACGTGGTTGGCCTTAAAAAGCCAACCGGGAGCCGCCCCCGCCCAAATCAAGCTCGCCCGAGAGCGCGCCGCTACGCATGTGTACAACGCCATGCTGCGCGACGCGGTAGGCATGGTGGCATTGCGCGCAGATAATGAGCGCCCGCAAGCCATGCGCCGCAACCCGCGCCCGATGGCCGAGGCGGTAGTCAGTTCGGTTCTGTCTGGCAAGCGTTTCACCTCGCTCATTGCCACCCACGATCCGGAAAAAGACGCCAGCCTACGCACTTGGCTCACCACGCGCATTCACTGGAAAATCTACACCCACCTGCGGCGCGAGCAATACACCCACCTGCACGAACTGGTTCTGCCCTTGTTGGAAGACGAAACCGACATGCTGGAGAAGCGCATGGATGAAGCCGCCAGCTACGAAAGCGCCGAAGAGTGCGCAGAGCAAGACGAAGAGGTGCGCCACGGCTTACATATATTCGAGCAAGTGCTGACCGAGCGCGAGCAAGCAGTATTGGTTTGCTACTTTGACGGCGCAAGCAACGACGAAGGCTCGCAGGAGTTGGGCATGTCGCTGTCCACCTACAAACGCGACAAGCAAGCCGGGCTGGAAAAGCTCAGAATGGCTGGCGTCTTACTGCAAAAATCCAAATAACACAATAGCCAGGTTTAAGTCCATGTCGAATCCATCCAAATCCAGTGCCAGCCCCCCGTTCATCGTCGCGGGCATAGCATTCATTTCCGGCTTCATCCTGCTGTTGCTAATGCTCACCCGTGCTGAATATTTGACCCAGGCTGGCATGGTCAACCATATCTGGTATGTCTTGCTGCTGTTTTTGGGTTTGGCTGCCGCCATTTGCTTGTTTTCATTATTCAAAGGCTACGCCCGCCTCACTGGTAGAGTATTGGTTGGAGTTATTGAGTTGGGTGGGCCGACGGTGGTTTTTTTCGCTGTAATTATTTTTGGTTTTACCATGGCACCACACCCCGCCACGGCGTTCGATCTGGTCATCTATTTGCAAGATAAAAACGGCAATCCATTGCGCCTACCAAAGGAAGACACCCGCCAACTGGTGCATACCCTAAATCTGAATTTCGGCAATGACCCCAGAGCGGCCACGGTAGGGCAACATGGCGAAGCACGCTTCTTTGCCATCCCCTACGCACAACACGGTAAGGCAGTCGCGGTACAATTGATTTCGCGCCTGTATGAACTTATTAGTACACAACATACCGTCACACTGACAAGCAACGAACTGGGCCTTCGGGTTCAGGTTCAAACCAAACAGCAGACAGGCCATGTGCAAGATTCGAAAACGGCGCGTCCCATTGCGGGAGCGATCATCGCCGTTGCCGACAAGCGGCAGCAGCCATTGCACCAAACAACCAGCGATGTTAACGGCGATTTCAACCTTGCACTGCCCGCAGATTTGCCAAATGGCATAGGGCCAGCCAGCATCAAGGCAAATAATTATTGCGCTTGGACCGGAGCCGCGATACTTGACAGCACCCCTCTTGGCGTGCTGCTCAAACCATTAAACCCTGCAAAGCCAGATGGCGGCTGCAATGAGCAATGACTCACTGAACAGGAACCGCAAGGCAAGCGCGCCAGAATTCACAATGTTGAACCATTACCATGGCACAAGGGACAAACAGCTCAAATCTGGCTGTTTCGCAAACCCCGCGAATTCCACGGATTGACCAACGGCATTGTTGATTTGTTTTAATATTTCCAAAGGGCAGGGTTGTTGTTACGGGAAAAGCATTTGAAAACGAACACCCATAAATCGATCCCCCTATCCAATCAATCCACCCAAGTTAAGACATTTCAGCAGTTTTTCTGACTCATGGACTTATGCGGTTTTCGACCAAGATTTCGTGGTTTTGAGCGGTTTTCGCGATGGCGATAGGTTCGGCCGGCAATCAAGTCGAGCATGTCCCGCAGTAGCTTGCCGACCTTTCTACCGATCTTTCCGCCAAGCAGAAGAATGGGCAGCAACGGCTTGAGCGCGGTGTGGGCGTAGGCGTGGTTGACGCGGCGGCTGTCAGGTAGATCGGCGTCAGCATGTGCGGTCAGGGCGACGAGTGCCTGCAAGTTGTCGCAGACGATTTTGGCGGCGACATCCTGGGCCACGGCTTGCTGGGTCAATCCGGTGACGTGCTCCAGATTGAGTCGGTTTTTGAGCCGCTTGAACGCCTCTTCGATGCCCCAGCGCTGGTGGTAAAGCTCGGCGAAGTAGTTGGCCGGGTAGAGCTTGTCGTCGAATAGGTTGGTCATCAGAACGCGCGGCTCGCCGCTGGGTGAGACGTTGCGAATCAAGCGCACGCGCTGCGGTTTGCGCGGACACTCGTAGTCAAGCGCGTCTTGCCTGTCCGGCGCGGGCAGCGAGACCACTTGCTCAAGCGCACCCGAGCGCATGAACTTGCGTACGCAGGTGAAACCCTTGGTGCTATCGACGCGCATGCAGAACTTGATGGCGCGGTGGTTTAGCAAGGAGACCAGCCAGCGGCAGGGATAACCACGGTCGAGCAGCAGCAGGTCGTCCGGGGAAAGGCTGTCGAGGTGTTCGAACAGGAACTGGCGCTCGCCGCATTCGTGGACGTTGTGCAGGGAGGTGGCAAGCATCAGGCCAGGCCCTGGCAAGAACAGGCCGAACAGGATTTGATCGGCCAGAGCGGCGCGCTTAACATGGCTGGCCCGGAGACCAAAGCGTACTGTCGAGGCGTCGGCGGCGACCAGGCGTAGCCCGCGCCAGCGCGGCACAACCCGTCCTTTTCGGCGCGTGCGATTAGCCAGGTGTTGAGGCCGGGAATAGCGGTCAGGGACAGCTTGGCGCGCGCCTGGGCGAACGCTTGCTCGGACACCTCGTGGCGCAATTGGGCTTGTTGGCGAAGATGGGCGAAAAAGGTGTCCAGTTCGGCTTGGACGCTCATCCGCATGCCCGTCAGCAGGATGGCGACCAGCGTCGGCAAGGGTAGCTTGCGACAGCGCGAAAACGCGGTCGGGTGGTCGGCATGGCGCGCATCGAGAAGAAATTCTGTTGAACATAGTCGGGTGGCGAAATCTTGAAACAGTGTGGTCAGAATGGACATGGCAGGCAGTGGAATAAAAAATTCACACTGGTGGCCGAATTTTATTTAAATGTCAATCAAATTGCAAAATTTATTTAGAATAATTCATTTAAATGCACACTTTCTCCGTAACTTGGGTGGATTGGGGGCTAGCCCCTGCTTGCTCTTGGCTATCAGCAAAACTCTTGCAGCCGCTTTTTCAGGACTGGTGATAATTCGCCCTTGGTTGGTATTGCAGCATACCGAGCTTGCAGCCGCCGCAACAAGGTAGTGTAATCGTTCAATTCTTCATCCAGCGCGTATTGCACGTCATCATCCAGATCGTCATTGTCCAGTTGCGCCCGAACAGTGTCGATGCTTTTCAGAAGTGCATTAAAGACAATAATTAACTCAAACCATTCCATGTGCGCAAATTCGTGTTCTTGAGGCATTTTTAAGCTCGCTTTCCAGTAAGGTTTACTTTATTAGCAGTAATTTCTGATTGGATATCGACAATTTTCTGGGCTTTCTCGAACATGGTTTCGAGAAAGGCGTGGCCTGGAAAAGGCGTGGCTTGGACATCCAATGATCGTGAATCTTGGCAGGCTCCTTGGCCATCCTCCTCTCTGCTCCTCTGCCCTCTTCTGGATGTCCTGGCGTCCGCTCTTCTGGGTGTCCTGGCGTCCGCTGGCGTCCGGCCTGGCGTCCGCTGGCGTCCGCTGGCGTCCGCTCTTCTAGGTGTCCTGGCGGCCGTTGCCAAGCCTGCGATACGCTCGACGGCCATGGCACAGCAACGCAGGTTTGCGGCAGCAATACGATGTGACGTACAATTCCATACATCAGCATGAATGGAACCAACCATGCACCGCACCCAAATTTACCTGCCCGATGCGCTGTACGAAACCCTGAGACTCCGTTCACGCAGTGTGGGCGTCAGCATTTCCGAACTTATCCGCCGTTCGCTGGAGAAGGACGTACAACAAGACCCAGTGGCCGATGCGCGCGCCTTCTTTGAACAGCTCACGCCACTGGAAAGTTTTGCCGAGGTGGATTCCGATGCCCATGTACGCGCCATTCGCAGCAAAAGCCGTATCCTGTAAAACGGTGGCTGTCTCGTCAAGTGTCGTCTCGTCAAGGGTCTTCTACCCTCTTCTGGATGTCCTGCCGTCCGCTCACGCGTAAACAGAAATTCAATCAGTTGGCCCCACCGAATAGTCAACGTAATCCCAGTGGCGGGTGACTCGCCCGTCCCGTACTTCGATAATAAAAACCGCCGGCTGCGCCCACTTACGCCCGGCTACCGTGTAAGTAGTCGTTCCGATATAGACCGCGTGATGATTGGCAACAAAGGATTGGGCCACATCCAAGCCAAAGTTGGTGACCTTGGCAAACGTCTTAGCCCGCTGATGCATCAACTTATCACGACCAACGATTGTTGTATGTCCTGCTTCTTTGTGAAAAACTTTTGATGTGGGGTCTTGGAACACAATATTGTCGGCGCTCAGTTCTGCCTGACGTTTAAGGTCAGCCGCCAAATATGCTTTAAGGTATTCTTCAGCCACAATTTTTGTTGTTTTGGCATTTTCATCAAAGCTATCACCAAGCCCCAATGATTTTACGTATTCACCGAAATCAGTTCGTGCGGTGATCCGTCCTTCGCGCACGTTATGCACTGTAACAAAGGGGATAGGGTACTTTTGTTGAGCGCCATGGTAACGAACCGTAATGACGCCGTGATGCAGCGCAATATCGCCGACTGCAAACGAACCTTTAACAGCGAACGCCTGTTCAGCCAACCCCCAACTTTTTTGCAGCGCGACGATTTCTTTCGCGCCGACGATGGGCCCTTTTGCTATGGGCCCTTGAAAAACGTCAGCGGTTGGATCAAAAAAGACAGCATCGGGTGAATAAATATTAAGTAGCTCGTCGTATCTGAGCGCCTCGTCAATCTTCAGGTAATGTTTTGAGACTGCCTGGGTCGCGCTGGTTTGGTCTGCGGCCTTGGTGAGCGTGATTGAGGTCAGCAGGATTGTTGCAAGTACGGCAATTTTGAAGTATTTCATGGTAAAGGTACTCTATTTTTATCTTACGTGGCGTGTGGGATTATCTGTCAATCGCTTATCCGCTAGCATAATTCTCGCGACCATAAGCGGCAAGAACTGGGGGACGAACACGCGGTTCGATGGGACAAAAAATATGCATGGCCTGAAATTGCGTGGCAATCTGGGTGAATTGATCAGCTATTCTTGAACACTGGGTTTTGTTTGGATGTCTGGCTGTCCTTTGGCTGTCCTCTGGATGCTTGGATGTCTGGCTGTCCTCAGGATGTCTGTCCTCAGGATGTCTTCTCTGGATGTCCTTACTGGTGGATGTTGCCTCTTACTGCCCTCCCGCCTCCCCATTATGCCCAGGCAAGGCAAAAAACCGCCGCATGCGCTGCAAGATACTGGCGCGGCTGGTGCCAAATGGCACGCCCCCGTTCGCCCCCTGCTCGGCGGCAGCCAGCCCCGGGTTGCGCTCGCTGATGATGGTCGCAAGCGCATCGGCCAAAGCTGGCCGCTCTTGCAAAATCGCTTCAAATGCCTGTTTGTCGATCCGGTAACAGGACAGATTGCTACGGGCCGTGATGGTAGCGCGGCATGGCTCGCCGGTCATCATGCTCATTTCGCCAAACACGGTTCCTGCACCTAGCGTGGCAATCCACTGCCGCTTGCCACCGGGCGCTTCAAACCAGACATCGGCCTCGCCTTGTACCAGCAAAAACAGCCAGTGCGCCAAGGTGCTCTGACGCAAGATGATTTCGCCCCGGGAAAAACTGGCTAGATACAGGCTTTGTGCCACCTGACGCAATTCGTCTGGCTGAAAATCGGCAAACAGTTTGACCATGGATAGCATTTCCATCCGTTCTTGCCATTCCTGTTCGCGTTCGGCCATGGTTTTTTCGTCTTCGTCGCCATGCAATCTAGCCCACAAATTGGGCTTGCCCAAGCTTAGGTTATGACGCCTTAAGGCGGTGAAAATAATCCTGCGCACTGCCGAATCACTAATCAGATCAAAGCGCGGATTGATCATCCAGTAGCGCGCCGCATAGCAGGTCAGGCCATCCCGATAATCAACGATGATGCAATCGGGTGCCGGGGTGGCGGCCACGTTGTCAATGATGGCGCTACAGATGGCGCTTTCAACTGCTGAAATTACCTGACCGGGCGCGACACCATTGTTGACACTGAAATGAATCGAACGACGTGAATACGGGCGCTCGGTGCTGCCAAAGACCAGTACATTCGATGAAACCAGCACACTATTGGGCACGACCATGACTTCACCATCATTGGTCAGCAAGGCGGTATGCCGCCAGTGGATTTCAATGACCTGGCCACGCAGTTGGCCAAGCGTGATCCAGTCGCCAATCTTGAGCGAGTTATCCAGTTGCAAGGCCAACCCGCCCAGTACATTGCCCAGGGTGTCCTTCATGGCAATGGCAAAAATCGCGGTGAGAACGGCCGATGTGGTCAACAGGCTGCCCAAATCCAGCCCGACCATTGGCAGGCGTATCAAGGCCCAGACGAAGCAAAACAGGGAAAATACGATGTCTTCCAAAATCCGGGGCCGACTCATATTCAAAAACGGCAGCAGCAGGCGAAACAGGGCCACCAGCATGATCCGAATCAGCAATACGCCCCAGCCGATAAACACCAGTTCTTCCAGCACATGGGAAATCGCCCCCAGTCGCACCGGTGGTACTGCCTTTGCCACCAGCATCATCAACAAACCCAGTACCACCAAACTGGCATGCAGGCGCAGCAATTGACGCCCCTCGGGCAAGAGCCGGGTTAGCAGCACTTGCAACAGAATGACCACGGCAATCAGGCCAATCAGGTTAAGATTCCAATAGGGCGAGACAAGATGCATCATGGTGGTGGTTGGGCCGGGTTGGGGTAGTGATTAGGGTAGGACTTACGCAAAATTGGTCCAGCAAGGCGCGCTGCCGCAGGCAGTACGCCTGTACGGCAAGGCAGCGCAACGCCGCTGGGACGGTTTTGCGTAAGTCCTATAGGGATCGTTACTAACTAGACGACAATTGGCCAGCCTTGCAAGCCCGTGTATGACCGAGCGCCAGGCGCAGTACCGCATCAACCGTCGGACCGGCTGCCACCGGTCTCTTGCAGCAACAGTTGATAAGCCTGTTCAAATTCATATTCGGCCAGAACCGATGCCAATTGTTCCAGCACAGCGGCAGGCAAACCGAGGCTGCTGCTGACCCGATCAAAATACTCCAATGCATCGGCATTATTTTCCTGCAACAGGGCCAGCAATTGCGTGCGCGAGCGCCCGGGCGGTTGATGTGTGGCTGGGGCCGCGACCACGGCTAAGGTTTGTGCGCCCAGATAACGCTCCAGGCTGGCAATGCAGGGCCGCAGGGCCGTATCAAGATGTTGCAACAGCGGTTCGAGCGCTTCGTCGGCGTAACTGGCCATCCGTGATTCGAGGCTTTGCGCCGCCCGCGCCACGCTGACCGCGCCGATGTTGGCCGCCACACTGCGCAGGCTGTGTACGCGGCGCACCGCATCGGGTTTTAACTGTGCCTGCAAAAATTGGCGTACCTCCAGCACCACGCTTTGCTGGGTTTGTACAAAACGCTCCAGCAATTGCCGATACAGGGTGGCATTGCCCGCTACATGGCCCAACCCGAGTGCATTGTCGATGCCATGCAGCGGCGGCAAGACCGCATGGGTTAAGGGTGGCGGGGCCAGTTTCCATTGCACGCTGTCCGGGCAGCAGCGCTCAAGTACGGCATACAGTTTTTCTGGATGGATCGGCTTGGTCAAATAATCCTGCATGCCTTCGGCCAGACACTGGTCACGCACTTCGGCCAGGGCGTGCGCGGTCATGGCCACAATCGGCAATTTGTCGAACCGGGCATCCTGGCGAATCAGGCGGGTTGCTTCGTGGCCATCCATCTCTGGCATTTCCAAATCCATCAGCACCAAATGATAGGCATCGGCACTCTCGCACAGGCTGGCGTAGGCTTCGCGCCCGGTACCGGCCACATCGACCGCCACGCCGACCATGCCCAGCAATTCAATCGCAATTTGCTGGTTGATGTCATTGTCTTCGGCCAACAACACCCGCATGCCGGGAAACTGTTGTTGCGGCAATACTGGCTGGACATGGCCGAGCCGCGGGCTGCACACCCGGATCAGGGTTTCGCGCAGGATGGTTTCATTGATCGGCTTGAACAAAAAGCCGCCCACCCCGGCCGCTTCTGCCTCTTCGCGAATATCTTCACGCCCGAACGGAATCATCAGCACAATTACCGGGATGGTGGAGAGCCGCGAATCATGACAGATCCGGCGCGCCAGCGCCACCCCGTCCAGCTCCGGCATTTGCCAGTCGGCCAATACCATCAAATAGGGATCCTGGGTTGAATCGGCATGGCGGATCGTTTCCAGTGCATCGGCGGCGTGCTCGGCCACATCGACCCGTAGCGGCAGTGCTTGCAAGGCTTCGAGCAAAATGCTGCGCGCCACGGCATGGTCATCCACCACCATGATGCGTGCGCCCTGCAACGATGGCGGAAACTGGGTGCCCGCCGTTTCCGGCTGATGTTGGCCCAGATTGAGGGTAAAGTAAAACGTAGAGCCGACCCCGACATCGCTTTTGACGCCAATATCGGCCCCCATCAACTGCACCAGATGGCGCGAGATTGACAGGCCAAGACCGGTGCCGCCGTATTTGCGCGTGGTCGAGCCATCGGCCTGGCTAAACGGCAAAAACAGGCGCGAACATTCGTCGGCACTCATGCCAATGCCGGTATCATGCACGGCAAACATCAATCGCACCGAATCGGCCGCACCGGTATTGACCAACGCGCCTTCCGATTCGGGCAGACAAACACAGGACAATTCAATTTGCCCGGACTGAGTAAATTTGATGGCGTTATTGATCAGGTTGATCAATACCTGACCGATGCGCAAGGCATCGCCCACCAGATGACGCGGCACGGCATGCGGCACCCGGAACAGGTATTCGAGCCCCTTTTCGGCGGCCCGCTGAGCCGTCACGCTCGCCACGTTGGCCAATACATCATCGAGCGAGAACCGGGCTTGCTCTACATCGAGCTTGCCAGCCTCGATTTTGGACAGATCCAAAATGTCGTTGATGATGCCAAGCAGGGATAAGCCGGCGCGATGAATTTTGCTGATGTAATCCTGTTGCCGGGCATTGAGTTCGGTACGCAGGGCCAGATGGGCCATGCCAATGATGGCATTCATTGGGGTGCGAATTTCATGGCTCATGTTGGCCAAAAATTCTGATTTCATGCGCGTGGCCTGTTCGGCCCGGGTTTTGGCCTGACGCAGGATTTCTTCGTTTTGTTGCATCGTCAAATTCGTTTGCAACAGTCTGGCCTCGGTTTCGCGCAGGGACCGCAAGCTCGCTTCCAGTTGCCGGTAGGCGTTGGCATTGTCCAGCGCAATCGCGCCATAGGCGCACAGGGTACGAAAGATCAGCCGCTCACGCTCGCCATAGGCATGCGGCCGGGGTGACTGGACACTCATCACGCCCAGAACCCGGTCGGCCACCATCAGCGGTACGAACAGCATCGACAAGGTTGGCACTGCACAGCGCCGCAGGTTTGGATGTTCGTCGCCCGGTTCCAGATCGATGATGATTTCGCGCCGCTCACGCACGCAGGCGGCAGAAAATGCCATTGGGTCGGCCAGCGCGATGTAAGTCGATGGCTTGACCTGTCCGCCCTCCATGCGCAAGGCCGAATGGAGTGTATCGCCTGCTTCATTGGTCAACAGCACCACAAAATAATTCACTTCGAGCAAGCGGTGCACATGACGCGCCACGGTCTGAAACACCGCTTCGGCGTCCAGATGGGCCGCAATTTCCTGACCGATGGCACCCAAATGGGCCAAGGTATCGGTGGTTTGTGGCGACAGTTCGATGCGCCGGGTACGCTCGCTCATTACCCCGGCGGCGGCGGCCAGCGATTCTTGACGGCGGATATTGGCATGCGCTTCCCGCCCTTGACGCCCCAGATCGAACGCAGCCTGAAAATCACCGATCAGGGCATGGGCATCGGCCATGGCGTCAAACAAATCGCCCGGCACATTGTTGCCTGCCATGTTTTTCGATACCAGTAATGCCCTTTGCAACAGCGGCACCACGCTCTGGCCGACATCGGCATCGGCCTGGGCACCATTGATTTGGGCCATCACCCGCAGGGCATCGACCAGAATTGGCCCTTCACCCAATTGGTCGGCCAATGCCAGTGCAAGGCTGGCCTGATGCCGCGCTTCACTGCTTCTGCCCAGGTGTGCCAGTGCCCGTGCCCGCCCACACAGCGCGGCCGCCTGCCAATCGACCCGCCACAACTGGTAGGAACGTGCCAGCCACTGGCCAAAGTAATCAAGCGCATTGCCATATTCGCCCTGAATCAGTGCCACTTCTCCGAGTTGGCCAAGGGTGAAGGCATAGGCATGGGAACCGGGCGACCGGCTCAGGCAGGCCAGTGCCTCACGCAACAGGCCAAGTGCTTCTTGCACCCGGCCCAAATACAGCAGCGGCAGGGCCAGATGCGAAAGGCAGTCACCGACGCAAATCGGCCAATTGGCAGGCCGGGCCAATTCCAGCGCCGAACGCATCCATTCGAGTGCGGTCGGGTAGTCATTCAGTTGTAAAAAACAGCGGCCAATGCCAAGCGCAGCGCCAATGGCGCGCATCAGTTGGCCACTGGAACGGGCCGCACTGTGACAGCGCATCCAGTATAGTGAAGCCGCGCCGGGTTGATCCGAATGCGCTGCCTGCCATCCGAGGTAATCCTGTACGGCCGCTTGCTGTACCGCCGACAGACCGGTCATCTCCCCGAACAGGCTACGGCTCCAGTCCGTGCCCGGTCGGTCGCAGCCGCGCAGCAACACCAGACTGGCCATTTGTGCCTCAATCACAAAACGGCGCGCCTCATCGCCGGTCATTTGTGCCGCGAGCGCCGCCTCGTGCAGATTGCGTAGCGCTTCATCCATTAAACCACGCGCCATGGCCAACTGTGCCAGTAGTAACAAGGTATCTGCAGTGCCAACCGGATCGTTCAAGGCAGCATACCCGGCCAGTGCCGTTTGCAGCAAATCGTGCGCCACGTCGAGTTCACTGGCCAGATAGTGTGATTCGGCCACGATCAGATGTACCCGCATCCGCCAACCGGGCAGTGGCACATGCCGCATTCGATCCAGTTCTTCGCTGGCCTGTGCCACCAGTTGCAGCGCCCGGGCCGACTCGCGCTGGCGCACATGCCAGGCCAACTCGATCCTGGTCAAGGCCAAGGCCGTGCCCTCGCGCTGCACCAGTGCAGTTTCGAGACGGGCAACCTCATCAATCTGGGCAAATATTTCCATGCGAACTTTCACATCCTGCAAACTCGCGCCCACCCGGGCCAAAGAAGCCATTTTAACCGAGCCATATTCATTTATTTCAATCCTATGCCACCGTATCATGATACCGAATCGGACACACTTATGCTCGATTATCTGGCAGATGATCTGGCTTGTCGGCTTGGCCTACCGCAAACATTGCCCTCCTGAGTGCATGATACGCAAAAAGAATGTGTTTGAATGAATTGTTGTTGTAGAAAGTCACATCAACCCGGTAATGAAGCCCGCAGCACCTCACCAATCATGTCTGCACTCTCCGGTTTCAGGGCTGATAGCCGGGCCTGAATCGGCGGTATTTCATCGGTGGAAATAATGACATCGAGCAGGGTCGGGCCACGTCTGGCACACAACATCGGCATATCAAGCTGCTGCAAGTCATGCACATTGCGAATGGTATAGGCTTCTGATCCGAGTGCGCGCGCCAGTGCGGCAAAATCCACGCTAGGCAAGTCGCAGCCGATTTGTTCTACATGGCGCAAGCGCTGGGCGTGCTTGACCATGCCCAGCGCATGGTCATTGAGCACGACAAAAATCACGGTCAGCCGCTCGGCCACTGCCACGGTGATTTCCTGGCCACTCATGAGCATGCTGCCATCACCGGTAATGCACACCACCGGTAGCCGGACATCGCCCAGTGCGGTGCCGACTGCGGCGCCGATGGCCCAGCCCATCGGGGCGAAATTATTGGTCAGGCGCAACCATCCGGCATCGTTCTTGCGCCGCCCGATGTTGCCGATCCGGCTGTTGCCCAGCCGCCGCTCGCGCAAGCGCCGGTCGGCCGGGAACAGGCTGTGAATCGCCCAAGCCACGCTGTTACCGGCATCGGCCAAAAAACGGGCGGTAGGGGGAAACAACTGTCCCAATTCATGCATCAGGCGCTGCGGTAAAATCGGGGTGCTGTCGATCTGATACTTGCGAATGCGCTGTGTTTCCGGTGCCGCCTGCTGCACCAGTGCGGTACTCGGGTGATAGTCACAAACCAGTTCCACCAAGCGCATGAATACCGACATGATCCGGCCCCGCACATGCAAGCGCGCCATCGGGGTCCGGGCCAAATGGTCTTCCGACTCTTCGACATGTACCATCCGCTCATTGAGCAGGCTGTCACTCCAGGCCCCGCTGTCCCACTCGCCCATGCCGGTTCCGACCGCGATCACCAGATCGACTGCCGGATCGCTCATGGTGCGATGGGCCGCACTGTGGCCAGCAAAGCCAAATACGCCAAAAAACTGCGGGTGATACGGGCTGACCAGCCCCTTGCCATCGGGCGTGGTTACGAACTTGGCACCGGTCAGGGCGATAAAGTGCAAAATCGGCCCGATCGCCTCACCGCAGGCACCGCCGATCAACAGCACCACCTTCGAAGAATGCAGCAAAATAGTGGCCAATTCCTGTACCGCCACTTCATCGACAATGGTCGGCGGCTGCAACAGGCCAGCCAAATGGTAAGACGGGGCCATCTTGCCACTGGGGGCACTTAGCACATCAAACGGAAAACTCAAATGCACCGGGCCACGCGGCGTGCGGTTGGCCATTTGCAGGGCCGACATCAGTTTTGGTTCCAGTTGCGCCGGGTGCGAAACCAGTGAGTTATAGCGGGTACAGGGCTGAAACATATTCACGATATTGACTCCGGTACAGCCCGATTCCTGCAACGGATGACGGCCGAACGTGGGCAAGGCCGGTTGTCCGGTAATGGCCAAGAGCGGAATATTGTTGTCAAAGGCACTGGCAACCCCGGTCAACAAATTGGTGGCACCGGGGCCGGAGGTGGCACAGCAAACGCCGATTTTTCGGGTTTCGCGCGCATAGCCATCGGCCATGAAAGCCGCGCCGGTTTCATGCCGGGCCAGTACCAGCCGCAAACCACCGCGCCGCGCACTTCTGGCCATGGCATTAAACAGCGGTTCAATTGCGGCCCCGGGAATACCAAAAACATATTCAATTCCGATTTGCTCCAGATACGCCACCAGCAAATCAGCACAATCAAGTGGTACACCATTGGCATAGGCTGACACTTGGGACAGCTCATGCGGCGGCAAAATATCCATTACAAGACCCCGGGCAATGAAATCAATTAATAAAGCCGCGCGCCAGCCATCCCTGCCCTATCAGAACAGGACGCGATGAATCTGACAGCAGGCCGATTTTGCGATCAAACAATTTTAATAAGACTCATTGTTTTAATACAATCACCACGAAAAAACATCTCACCCTGCCCCAACTTTTGCCAATATACGTTAATTTAAAGTAAGTGGCCAGTGTGACAGGTCACGTCTCATTGCAGAATTCCGAATAAAATTGATACCATTGCTACTTTTCTCTTCTCCCAGGTTGACCTTGATCTCTGCCCTGTTGCGTTTTGCACGCCAAGCCCCGCTATCGCTAACGTTGACCGGTATTGGCATACTGGTTTATTTGGCGATGATTGGCTCCGGTGCCCACTTTACCAACCCGCACAGCCGGGCACTGATCGAATGGGGTGCCAATTACCGGCTGTTAACCGTACAAAATCAGCCATGGCGGCTGTTGGCCAGCCTGTTTATTCATGGTGGACTGATTCATTTGCTGATGAACAGCGTGGCGATTCTCGATATCGGCTGGCAACTGGAACAGCGCATCGGTTCGCTGCGACTGGGCTGTGTGATGTTGCTCTCGGGTTTGGCTGGTGGGATGGCGGCGATTATCTGGCATCCGCTGGCAGTGCCGGTCGGCATTTCCGGCTCGATGATGGGAGCCGCCGGATGCCTGCTGGTGTGGCTGGCGTTTCCGCCAGAGCGCGCCAAAACACCCGATGCCGCACCGTTTTTGACACTGCTAGTGGTGGTAACGGCCACCTTGGTAATGGGCGAATTCTGGCACCGGATGGATAATGCGTCGCATTTTGGCGGACTGTTGGCCGGGCTGGTGTGCGGTGCGATATTGCGGCTAGCGCATCGCAGTGTCAGGTTGGCCAGTGTTGGTCTGCTGGTGCTGGGATTGTTGTTTATTGGCATCACCTTGCAACGGCAAAACCTCGATGAATTTCGTTTTCGGGCCGACCTGCCTGCGCTCAACAGCGCAATCGTCAAGTATGGCAATCCGCTACTACTTAGCAATTCGCCGGAAAAATTGCGCGCAGCACAACAGGGCTGGCAAGATTGTCTGAACGGCACGCAGTATTGGGCCGGTTTAAAACTGGACAAGCAACAGGAATTGCTTGGGCAACAAATCCGTAATTTGTGTCAATTACAACAACAACAAACCCGCTGGCTGCAAGAAGCCCTGCGCACTCATCCCGCTAACCGGGTACCGCTGCCTGCCATTTGGCTGGCGGCCCAGGCCCAAAGCGCACAATTGCAGGCAACCATGCAGGCCCGGCTGCAACAGGAACTGGCGCTGGCACAACAACTGTCAACCCTGATGGATGCGCCACCGATTCCGGGACGGGGGCAACGCAACTAGCCTGTAACCACATTACAATCGGTTAATACTGTATGGATAATTGGCCGATTGTGGTTTATCATCCAACCCATGCTATCTGTTTTGGCCTGTATTACTGTTTGCCCCCAACCCACCATCAATGAACCTGACGCCTTCCCCAACCCTGGCCCCCGCACTTGGCCTGATTGAGCAACCGGCCTGCGCTTGCAGTGTCGATGGCATCATTCTGGCAGCCAACCCGGCCATGGCCCGTTTGTTGGGGCGAACCGGACTGGAACAGCAAAACCTGCTCGACTTTTTTACGCCAAGCTGGCGCGCCAGTGCGATCGATCAGTTGCAGCGCGTGTGGACGACGCAACAGGTACTGCCGCCCTGGCACAGCACCTTGCAGGGGCCGCATGATGAAATGACGGTGCAAATTTATCTGAAATCAATTCCCGAGCACCAGGCCATTACGCTGGTGTTCAATGATATCAGCGCCTACCATCAAGATGAAGTGTCGCTGCGCCGCACGCTGCTCGAACAGCAAGCGATTCTGGAAAACGCCGCCGTGGGGATTTTGTTTTCCAAGTCGGGCATTATTTCCGAATGCAATATCCGCACCGCTGAAATGTTTGGCTATACGCGCAATCAATTGATCGGCCAAAACAGTGAGATGCTGTTCCCGAATCACGATTTGTGCCAGCAACTGCGCGACGCGTCCAGTCCCTTGCTCAAGGCCGGTCATGCGTATCGCAGTGAAGTGCAGTTGCGGCATCAGGACGGCACGCTGTTTTGGTGCCGGGTGTATGGCAAGGCGATTGATCCATGGCATACCGATGAGGGTACGATCTGGATCATGGAAGATATTGGTGAAATTCGGCTGGCGCAACAACTGCTGCAACAAACCCTGCTCGAAGTCGAAGCGATCATGACCAATGCTTCGGTCGGTATTTCTTTCACCAAAAACCGGCTCATTACCCGCTATAACCGGCGCTTTGCTGAAATGTTTGGTTTCACCGCTGAATCGGGCTTGAATCAGCCCGGCTCAGCCGTGTATCCGTCTTTGCAAGCCTACGAACAACTGGGACGGCAGGCCGGGCCACTGCTCTCGGCGGGCAAGCCGTTTCAAACCGAAACCCTGATGCGCAGGCAAGACAACAGCACCTTGTGGGCGCAATTGATCGGCTATGTAGTCAACCCCAAGGCCCCAGCCGAAGGCACAATCTGGATTATTGAAGACCGTACCGAAGCCAGACGGGCCGAACAGGCGCTACGCAATGCGTTGTTGGAAAATCAGGCGATTTTGGAGAGTGCGGTGATCGGGATTGCGGTGGTTGAACGGGGCCACACACTGCGCTGCAACCGCAAAATGGAAGAATTGTTTGGCTACGCGCCCGGCGAAATTGCCGGGGTGTCGGTGCAAACGTTCTACCAGCATCTGCATCATTGGGATGCCTCGCGTCAGGCCACGGCGCACGACTTTCTGGCCGGGCGGGTACACAGTACCGAGCAGCAACTAGTGTGCAAAGATGGCAAACCGTTTTGGGCGCGCCTGACCGGTCGGCCATTTGACCTGTCACAACCCAAGGGCCGTTCAGTCTGGCTGGTTGATGACATTACCGCCAGCCGTGAAGCAGCGCAGGCGGTGCTGCGCGCGCGCGATGAACTCGAATTGCGGGTCATGGCGCGCACAGCCGAACTGGCAGGCGCGAATGCCAAGCTGCAAGCCGAAATTATCGAGCGGCGTCAGGCCGAAGCGCGGGTACTGCATATGGCATACCATGACAGCCTGACCGGCTTGCCCAACCGCTCGTTCCTGATCGAACGGCTTGAAGCCGCAATTCTCGCCACCCGCAGTCATGGGCGGCATTTGGGCGTGTTGTTTATTGATTTGGATCGCTTCAAAACCATCAACGATTCGCTCGGCCACATGGTTGGCGACCAGCTTTTGCAAGAGGTAGGCAAGCGCATCAGCCATACCGTGCGGGCCAGCGACACGGTCTCACGTCTCGGTGGTGACGAGTTTGTGGTATTGGCACCGGAATTGCCGCACGGCTCCGAAGCCGGGCAAATTGCCCAAAAACTGATTGACGTGCTCGATGCGCCGTTTTACATCGAAAACCGGCAATTGCACATTACTCCTTCAATCGGTATTTGCCTGTGCCCTGACGATGGGATGGACGTCCACACCCTGATGCGCCATGCCGATACCGCCATGTATCAGGCCAAGGCGAATGGCCGCAATACTTACCTGTTTTTTACCCCGCAAATGAATCTGGCGGCCTCGCACCAGTTCGAAATTGACCATGCCTTGCGCGGCGCGCTGGCACGCAATGAATTCTTGCTGTATTACCAGCCGGTGATGGATATGGCTACGCGTCGGCTGGAAGCGATGGAAGTGTTGCTGCGCTGGCTGCGTCCGGAACACGGGCTGGTGGCACCGGATGTGTTTATCCCGATCGTGGAAGAAAACGGCCTGATTGTACCGCTCGGTGAATGGGTCATTCGTCAGGCCTGTCTGCAATCGATGGCATGGCAAGCACAGGGCTTGCCGGTGGTGCCGCTGGCGATTAATCTGTCACCGCGCCAGTTTATGGAACGTAACCTGACCAGTTCCATTGAGCAAATCTTGCAGGAAACCGGCATGCCGCCGCATCTGCTGGAGTTTGAAATTACCGAAACCGCGTTGATGGAGCATGGCGAGCAAACGCTGGAGGTGCTGCGCCAACTGAACCGGATGGGGATTCGGCTGTCGATTGATGATTTTGGTACCGGCTACTCCAGTCTGGCCTACCTGAAACGGTTCCCGGTCAAAAAGCTGAAAATTGACCGGGCCTTCATCAAGGATTTGGAACATAGCTCGGACGATCAAGTGATCGTGGCGGCCATTATAGCGCTCTCGAACAGCCTGCAATTGTTGGTGGTGGCCGAAGGAGTAGAAACCGAAGCCCAGTTTGCCCTGCTCCAGCAAAATGGTGCCGATTTTGCTCAGGGTTTTCTGTTTTCACGTCCGGTACCGCTGCTTGAAGCGCGCCAGTTTTTGCTGCAACACGCGGCCACTACGGCCGCTACAGCCACTGCGGCCACCACAGCCGCTACGACTCTTCCCACAGTTGTCGGTTAGCCCCGGTGCGCGGCATGACCAACCCGAAATGCTCATAGGTGGCGCGGGTTGCCATCCGGCCACGCGGGGTGCGCTGCAAAAAGCCCTGCTGGATCAGATACGGCTCCAGCACATCTTCAATGGTATCGGCTTCTTCGCCAATCGCCGCCGCCAAATTGCCGACCCCAACCGGGCCACCGCCAAATTTGGTCAAGATCGCTTCCAGCAATTTGCGATCCATCACATCAAACCCGAGTGCATCGACATCGAGCATACCAAGTGCCGCATCGGCAATGGCTTTGGTGATGTCGCCATTGCCCTTGACTTCGGCGTAGTCGCGCACCCGGCGCAACAGGCGGTTGGCAATGCGTGGCGTGCCACGCGAGCGGCAGGCAATTTCGCGCGCGCCATCGGCCACAATCGGGGCATTGAGCAAACCGGCACTGCGGGTGACGATTTTGCACAGTTCATCCACCGTGTAAAATTCCAGCCTGGCAATGATGCCAAACCGGTCGCGCAGCGGATTGGTCAACATCCCGGCCCGGGTGGTGGCACCGACCAGCGTAAACGGCTGTAAATCAAGCTTGACCGAGCGCGCCGCCGGGCCTTCGCCGATCATAATATCGATTTGATAATCTTCGAGTGCCGGATACAGGATTTCTTCCACCACTGGCGACAGGCGATGGATTTCATCGATGAACAGCACATCGTTGGTTTCGAGATTGGTCAGCAGCGCTGCCAAATCACCGGGGCGCTCCAACACCGGGCCGGAAGTCTGGCGCAAATTCACCCCCATTTCGCGCGCGATGATGTGCGCCAGCGTGGTTTTGCCCAGCCCGGGCGGGCCAAACAGCAGAGTATGATCGAGCGCTTCCTTGCGCTGGCGGGCGGCTGTAATGAAAATTTCCAATTGCTCGCGGATTTTTACCTGGCCAACATATTCATCCAGTACCTTGGGCCGCAACGCCCGCTCCAGCGCCTCTTCATTGGGCGAAGCAGGCACGGCATCGATAATGCGGGCCGGGGTAAATTGATCGGTTTGAATGCTCATGGCGTGACCTTTGGTTCGGTTCCCTGACTGTACCTGTGCCGCTAAACTGACTCATGCAAGCTTGATTTTGCGCTGATTTTGTCCTGCTTTTGCCGTGTTATTGCGCCGCGTTTGCCCTGATTGGGTTGGAGGGTGGCGGATCCGCTACGCCTTGGACAATGCTCTGAGCGCCAATTTAATGCCATCGGACACACCGCAACCAGGTGGCAGATTTTTGGTCGCCAACAGCGCCTCCTTGTCCGAATAACCGAGTGAGAGCAGCGCATTCAAAATATCGGAACCGCTATCGGGCACCTGACCAACCCCGGCCACCGTACCCAATTGCGCACCGAGCTTGCCCTTCAATTCCAGCAGCAGCCGCTCGGCGGTTTTCTTGCCAATGTCCGGCACCTTAATCAAGCGCCCGGCCTCTTGCATCGTCACCGCTTGCGCCAAATCAGCCACCGACAAGCCCGACAACATCGCCAGCGCGGTCCGCGCCCCGACGCCGGTGATTTTAATCAACTGGCGGAACACGCGCCGCTCTTCCTGCGTACCAAAACCATACAGCAAATGCGCATCCTCGCGCACCGCCAAATGGGTAAACAAGGTCACCTGCTCGCCCAACTGCGGCAAATTATAAAAGGTCGTCATCGACACATCGACTTCATAACCAACGCCGTGACAATCAATGAGCAACTGCGGCGGATTTTTTTCCAGCAAGACGCCGGACAGGCGACCTATCATGATTTTTTCCAGAGAGAACAAAGATGTGGCAGGATACCACGCCAGAACAATATACAGTGCGATGCGCAACCACTGTTTATGTAATCAGGCACAATGTGACCACGCCTTCGTCTAATGGACTGAACTTCAGGCGGCAAGCGGACTGGCAAATGAGGGAATAAGAGATGAGGGAATAAGAGACGAGGTGATAAGAGACGAGGTGATAAGAGACGGGGAAGAGCGAAGATGGCCGAATCGGCCGAGTCATTACTCGGGGTAATGCCAACCAACGGCCAACCAATGTCGCATTTACTTTCAAGACATTGATCATGGTGAAATGCATGGCGCGGCTGGCGGGGATCGAACCCACGACCCTTGGCTTCGGAGGCCAATACTCTATCCACTGAGCTACAGCCGCGCTGGAAAAACATCGCCAACATTTGTGAAAAATTGACGAAGAACCGAAGGATATACGATTTTCAAAGTTACGTCCATTAAAAAACGGATTTTGGATTCCGCTTCGCTGATTTTGGGGCTATAATCGTGGGTTTAGTGCTGACGGTATTAGGAAATCGCCAAAACTAGCACGGCAACGGCTTTGAACACTGTACGAAGGACATCATGAGCAAACCACACAATGAACACGAATCAGCCATCAAGACGCCAAAGCAACTGATTGCAGCGGTGTTTGCTTCCTTTGCGGTTCCGATTATTTGCATTTTCTTGTTGGTCAGTTACGTTACCTCGACCAAGCTGACCGGTGCGGGCACCGATAGCCAGAATCCGGATGCGGTAGCCGGGCGGATTCGACCAGTGGCTGATGAAGGGTTTGTGCTGAAAGATGCCAATGCCCCCAAGGTCTTGCAAACTGGCGCGGCGATTTACACCTCTACTTGTGCTGCCTGCCATGACAGTGGCGCTGCTGGTGCACCGAAGACGGGCGACAATGGTGCTTGGACGGCACGCTTGGCACAAGGCTACGAAGCCCTGCTGAAAACCGCACTGGTAGGCAAGGGTGGTATGCCAGCCAAAGGCGGCAATGCCGACTTAGATGACGTGGAAATTGCCCGTGCCGTCGTGCATATGGCTAATGCTTCCGGTGCCAAGTTCAAAGAGCCGGAAGTGAAAGCCGCTGCACCGGCTGCCTCTGCCACGGCTGCTTCCGCCTCTGCCACGGCTGCTTCTGCTTCTGCATCCACTGGCAAATAACGGATAAGCGAACCGGTCGCCGGTTCTACTACCCTGCCGCACCACCCCACATCCCCTGCCGCCCGGCGGGGGATTTGTTTTTATACCACGCCCCTCTGATTTTTCCATCTGACTTTTCTGACTGTGACCAAACCATAGGCTCGGGCAAAAGGCATCGGCAATAGGTCAGGCAAAATCGTCCTGGATGCGCCTTCACTACCGACAGGCTTGCCTGTGGCACATCATTTTTCCATAGCGTTGTTTTTGAGCCATTATTTCTATGTAAAGCAATCCGATCTTAAATTTATCGTTTACATTTTCCCAAAAAAAAGCTAGACAAACTCCCTGTAAGGTGGAATGCTATAGGCTATATTCTTTTCGACAAGACAGGATGTCATTCCTGTCACGTTGTTGACATATCGCTGTTGCAAAATGGGTTGGAAGTTGAGTGTTGGCTGGCTTGAACAATGGATTGGAGCTTTACAATGAATCATCTTGTCAGAAGCAATTACAGCAATCAGGCGCAACTAAAAGTCCTGATGACCGCACCACCGATGAGTGCCGAGCAACACGCCGCCGTTATGCGCAAGAGAAATCGTGACCGACGCACGATTGAGGCTGAGAAAGAAATGCGACAGGCAACTTTCAGCGTCTTTGATAAATTAAGCTAAGCGCGTTTTTGCACCAATTTGACCCGCTGCAAGGGATGGAGATGACAGCATCAAGCACATGGTTTTACCATGATTGATGCTTGTTCTGCTGCGATGTTGGCTCTACCCTGATGCTGGCTCTACCGCTGGTTCTACCCGGATATTGTTAACCTGATTTGCGCTGGGTTGCATTCTTTGCCAACACACATGAATGCGCCCCTGCAACAGGAGCGCAATTGGGGGCAAAGGGATGATCCGGATCGATTAGCCGTTGGCAAGAGCCGACAGTTTTGCCGTATCAAAAATCGCTGGCAGGCGTTGGGCCAGCATCATGTCCCCTTCCACTTTCAATTTTCCGCTCATGAAAGCGGTAATGCCATTCAGCTCCCCAGTCAGCATGGCCTTGAGATTGTCGTCGCTGATGATGATGGTCAGATTCGGCGCATCGGCAGTGCCATTGTGTGCCGTAGCGGCGCCATCAGCAATGGTCAGATACATCGGTTCGGTAATCCGGTATTGAATCGTGGTTTGCAGGCTACCTGCTGCGCCAGCATTGAAGGCAGAAGGCATGTGGCTGATTAATTCATTGACATTCATATACAACTCCAAAGGGATGGACAACAAAAATTAGGGCGTGGTGCCAAGTGAAAGCGTTGACTAGCTTAAGTCATATTCGCCAAATAATCAAGCGCTTGATTGAATATTTGGGTGCAATTCAGGTAAAGCCGACTGCCGCATGAGCGATTATCCTGGCTTGATCAAGGGACGAAGTAGAACCGGGGTTGCGGGGATCGGAAGGAGTGCATGTGGATAAAAATCGATCTTGGTCCGATCTTGGTTCGATCTATCCGGGCTGGCAGACATCCTGCCGGGTCAGGGTTTGGAGTTCTTGCCAGATGTCATCACACATCCTTGGCCGGTAGGCACCGGCATGAAAAGCCGGGTATTCACTGCGATAGGTATCAAGCAGGCGCTGGTGATTATTTTCAATGCAGGATTTCATGTTGGCCAGCCGGTCGGCTGCTTTGACGATCAGGGCTAACTCCAGTTCGCCTTGTACTTTGGCCATCTTCTGATAGGTTTTGGCTTTGCGTTCCTGTCGGGTGGCACCAGGCTCATCAGTCAGGATCGAAACGCACGACGCAACCAATTGGCCAAACTCGCGCTGCAATTCATCAATACTGACGCCGGTATCTTCGACTACATCGTGTAGATAGGCAATGACCTGTGCGGTTTCGCCATACGAGCGCAGCAGGGAGGCGACTTGATTGAGATGAAACAGATAGGGCTGATCACCATACTTTTGATCACCGTGCCATTTAATGGCAAATTCTTTTGCTCGTTCAATCATGCTTGGCTACTCCTTTTTCAAGGTTAAGGTGAAAAAACCACCGGCCGGGCTGACTTTATGCTGCACCGCTACAAGGAATTTTTCACCATTGTAACGCTGCTCACCCGTTAGTCTATAGAGTGAAGGCCGCTTCGTCCATTAAAAAATGCAACATGTTGACTATTGCGTTGCAGCAGCGACAGTTGGGGCAATTTGGTGATTAACGAAGCCGATCCGGGAATGGATGACAAACCGGTAAATCGATTGATAGTTTGAGTCAGGCAGTGGTGAAGGGGAATGGTGGAGGCGGTGGAGGCGGTGGAGGCGGTGGAGGCGGTGCGGGAGGGGTGAATCCAGGGGCAGGCAGCACATCATGCCACCTGCCCGGTTCAAGCGGTTGCTGTATTACGCCGCTTCCGGTTCAGCAGAATTTTCCGGCATATACTTGATCGATTGATGATGGTGGTCTTGTACCTTGTCTTTATGCTTGAGAACCTGACGATCCAGTTTGTCGATCAGGGTATCGATGGCGGCGTACAGGTCTTCCGCCACGCTTTCCACATAAATTGCCTTGCCGCTCACGCGCAGCGTAATTTCAGCTTTTTGTCTCTTTTCTTTTTCAGTCAGGTTGTCCACAGTCAGAATAACTGCCATATCGATCACTTGATCGAAGTGGCGCACAATGCGTTCAAGTTTGTTTTGAACATAGGCGCGAATGGCGGGGGTGACTTCGAGATGATGTCCACTGATGATGAGGTTCATACATACTCCTAAAGATGAGGTTGCATTCCAACCGGATCGTGTGCCGGTCTTGTGCAACGGAGAAAACTACAAAACCTTGCGCAGTGCTACAGCCGGGATTTTTAATGCTTCACGGTATTTGGCCACCGTACGACGCGCGACGACCATGCCCTGTTCCCCCAGCATGTCTGCTAGTTTGCTGTCTGAAAGTGGATTTTTGGGGTCTTCTGCTCCTATCAATTGCTGTATCAAGGCACGTATTGCGGTCGATGAAGCCTCCCCCCCGGCATCGGTCGCAACATGGCTACCAAAGAAATATTTCAACTCAAACATCCCGTGCGGGGTCAACATGAATTTTTGGGTTGTCACACGAGAGATTGTACTCTCATGTAGTCCTAGTGTATCAGCTATTTCGCGCAAAACAAGTGGACGCATTGCAACAGCGCCATGAGCGAAGAAATTTCGTTGCCGTTCTACAATCGCTTGTGCAACCCGCAAGATGGTATCGAAGCGCTGGCGCATGTTTTTAATTAACCACTTGGCTTCCTGCAATTGTGACCCAAGGGCCGCCTCGCCCTTGTTTTGTTTCAATAAACCGGCGTACATGGCATTGACCCGCAACCGTGGCATCACCTCGGCATTGAGCGTCACTTGCCATTGGCCCTTGACCCGTTTGACGATGACATCGGGCACCACATAATCGTCACTACCGCGACCAAAGGCGGCACCAGGATGGGGTTGGCACAGTTTGATGACGGCCTGGGCTTCTCGCAGGTCTTCTTCATCGCAGTCGAGCACTTTTTTCAGTTTGTTGAATTCGCGCTGGGCCAACAGCGGCAAATACTCGGCCACGATGCGCAAAGCCATGCGCCGTGTGACCAGCGCAATTTTGGGCAATTGGCGAATTTGCAGGGTCAGGCATTCGACCGCATCGCGCGCGCCAACCCCGACCGGATCAAAACTTTGCAACAGCGAGAGTGCCGTTTTCAGTTCATCCGGATCAATTTCCAGCTCGTGCGGCAATTGCGCCAAAATCTCGTCCAGTGATTGTTCCAGATAGCCGCGCTCGTCCAGCGCATCAATTAAAATTTCGACCAACGCCCGATCCCGCCCGTGCGGCAAGGTGAC
>JACCDS010584033.1_pt1 | contig 26092 bp, 19 predicted proteins | sample 7446441 | NCBI WGS metagenome assembly JACCDS01 (sample SAMN15323445, study PRJNA562643) | freshwater metagenome | isolation source: river surface water | place: USA:Blue River Watershed | collected 2017-08-17 | reverse complement strand
GCTTCAGATTTTGTACGTAGTGACCGTGCGTGACACGATCCATCCCGGCCCCGGCGAGTTTTGCCACGGTGCGCAAGCCCGGGGTGAGCGCAACGCTATCGAGCTTCCCTCCATGTAAAATCAGGTTCCGCTGGCGATACAGCCGGTGAAAAGAATCGGCAATCACCTCGCGGATAATTTCCAGCTCCAGCTTGGGGTTGCGAAACAATTTGTGCAGCCGCGTTACTGCCGCCCGGTCGCTCAAGCCCGGTAGGGTGGGCATGCGATCGGCAATGATCATCTCCCCGATCAGGCGTGAACGCGCACGGTTGCTCGCAGCGCCTTCGAGTTCCGGGTAATGGCCGGGGCAGCTCTTCTGAACCAAATGCGCTAATCGCGTCAGTTCGGCCCGAGGAAAGGAACAGGCAACCAGACTGGCCAGATTGTCTGCCGCTGTGGCACGGTCATTGGCGGGGGCCAGCAAGCCCTCAATTGCACCCCAGCCACCGGCCACCGCCGCCGTTGGCGAGCTACCGTTCAAATGGGCGAGTAAATCCAGAGCGGCATCAATGCTTTTATTCGCGTCAGCAGAAAATATTCGGTCTTCCCGGTACAGCTCCTTCACTTCAACGCCACGCTGATCATGATCCAAATCGACCGGCTTCGTGCTACCTGCGACCCAAAGCTTGGGTACGCGGTTCAAGTGCTGGCCGGTCGCCAACAATGCGCGTGCGGCAAAACGGTCGGACTCGCTACGGGCGAGCTGTGCCGCCCCGATCATGTCACGCGCCTTGACGGTGAGCACTAACGCTACCTGAGCGCGTACCCCAGCCGTGTCGAAGCCGTGGGTTCTCAACCAATCATTGACGGACGGCCCTTGCAGCCACGATGACGGCACGCCATTACGCAGCTTGGGTATCGCTGCAAACGCGAGCAGTACGGCCATATCGCGTGGTGGGCTGTCGTTCATTTCCTGTTGTAGTTCGTTACAAAGTTGCGCCAAAGAAAATGGATGGGATTCCTGAAGGCGCTGGTTGATGAAGTCACGCAGATATTGCCCGGCAAAACCGGCATCAAGCAAATGGCCCGCAACACTACGTGCAAAAAGTTCAACATCAACATTGCCGGAGGCAATCACCCGGCCCCATCTGACCAAATAATCGGCTGAAACGCGGGTGGACATTTGCCCAATTGCGTGGTGCGCAACACTACCTGGGCGCGGCACCTGTTGCAGGTACGGGCTAAGCAGCTTTTTCTCGGCATCGGTGAAGCCGGGATGGAGGCCAACCCGCTTGTTTAGCGATGAACAAACCCGTTTGAGCGCCGTGTCGCTGAGGTGCCCGTGGGCCATGGCAGCGCACGCCTCATGCAATTCATCGAGTGCCAACACTACGCCAATACCCCAGAGCGAACGGTTCCAGGGGCTATTGTCGGACAGGAATTCGAGCAGCCGAACCACGGCGAGATTTTCATTAGGGTTGACAGAAGTAGTCATAGGCGATAGTATGCGGATTCGGCTAGTGAATGGTTGTTCAAATTTGCTGGTACACCCGCTAAGTGGGGATCGACCCGAAAGGATACTGCATTTTAACCGATCAGTCCAATTGGCCCGTTCCCCCAGTTATTAAAAAACAGGCCCACTTTGTCGGGCCTATTTTTTTTCGGCACCGTTCAGGCTAAGAAAAACCGGGCGGCAGATCACGAATATTTCTGGATGTTATTTCCTTAGGACTTACGCAAAATTGTCCCAGCAAGGCGCGCTGCCGCAGGCAGTACGCCTGTACGGCAAGGCAGCGCAACGCTGCTGGGGCGGTTTTGCGTAAGTCCTATTCCTAAAATTCTATCGCTTGCGTACTCATTTCCTCAAGGCGCAATTCTTCATCCAAAACGCTGACTGAATTTGTTGTGCTTGGACTAATTCCACTGCCACGGCCCGTGAATTTGGCTTGACAGCACCGCCCAGCTTGGGCACGATTGGGCAACGTGATACCCAACCCACAATCACATTTTGGAGAGTTACCGATGGAGCAAGCCACCCCGCTATTGTCCGAATTCCCGTTTCACAGTCACGACAAGCTGCGCTATTCCGATTTGGATCGGCAGGGCCATGTCAATAATGCGGTGTTTTCCACGCTGCTTGAAACCGGTCGGGTTGAGTTCCTGTTTTCAGGCAAGGAGCCACTGGTCGATGAGGGATGTGCGTTTGTGATTGCCAACCTGAATCTGGCCTTTCGTGGCGAGATCACTTGGCCGGGGCAGGTGGATGTCGGTACCCGAGTCGTTGCGGTGGGCAAAAGTTCGGTGACGATGGAGCAGGGCGTGTTTCAAAATCAGGTATGCGTAGCCACCGCCCAGTCGGTGATTGTGCAAATGAATGGGCAAACCCGGCGTTCACAGCCATTTTCCGAAGCGGCACGGCAACGGCTGGCAGTCTGGGCCGCCGGAGGGTAGGCGGCAAGTGGGCTATTGCGGCTGGTGTCAGGTGGTGGGCACAGTGGGCACAGTGTGCACAATCGGCGTGTTGGGCGGGTTGATACCCTGAGTACGGTCAAATACCTGGCCCCAGTTGTCGCCGCGACTTTTCACATAATGCAAAAACACCTGACCATAGTGCTGCCCGGCAAATTCATTGCGCCAGTGGCGTGACTGGCAGCCCAGATACACCACCCCTTGCCCGGCTTTCAGTTCAACCTCGGCCACGCTGCCGTCGGGCCGGGTCAGGTAAATCGGCCAGCCGCTGCCATCGCTGCCAAGGTGCAGGGTGACGCTGATTTCGCAGGCCGGGCGATCCCGGTGTTTTTTTAATAGCTCGCCATGACGATACAGCCGGGCGTAGGTGTAGGTCGGCAAGACCAGTTCGCCCACCACCTGGCTCATGAGCGGAATCTGCTCGACCAGCAACTCGACAAACCAGCGATAGTTGTACACGGACAGCGATTTTGGGCACTGATGATCAGCGATGAACCAGTCCGGATGCTCAATGCCGTCTTGTTGGAAGCGCTGGTAAAGCATGCTGGCACGTTCGGGCGCAATAAAATCGTCAAGCACCAGAAAATTGTTTTCAAGCAGGGCAGGATTCATTTTTTGTCGTGGTAATGGCTATGGCGTCGATGATGGGGTAATGGCGGCGCTGGGGTCAACCGCAGGGTGGCTCTGGTGCGCCGGGGTGGGCGTGGCGCGCTGGTACTTCTCTTGTCGCAGCCATTTGACGGCCAGCCACTTCTCGCCCTGTTCCACTGGCAAGCCAGCATGCAGCGACAATGTGTCAACCGACTGGTCATCGGCAGTATAGGCAAAGTACAGGGCAGAGCCCTGACGGGGCATGATGGTTAGCCCGACATGGGGAAAACTGGTGCCGCCGCCGGCGGCGACATCGTTCAGGTAGAGCAGCACGGTTGCCATGCGCTGCCCGCCCTGATCTTTGCTGTTGGCCAAATACTGTTCTGGAAAATAATCGGTATGCGGCGTGTATTGCTTGCCCGGGGCGTAATGCAGGATTTGCAGTTGTTCGGCATGCTCAAGCGGCCAATTGCAGAGCCGTGCCAAACGCTGTTCAAGGCGGCTAACCAGCGGCGTTTTGTTGTGTTTTAGGCCGCGTCCCGAACTGGTGCGCTCTTCGGATTCGATTACCCCAAGGCCATCGCCCTGAACCACGGTGCTGCGGCGGGTTTTGTTGCGTGCCAGCCCAATCAATTCATCACATTCGGCACTGCTTAATACATTGTCATACAGGGCCAGGTCGGGGCGGTGCAGGCGCATCAGCAAATGGGCGTGCCGGTCGCCCAAGTCAATTATGCTGGCATCGGACAGGTGGCTCGCCAAAAACGGCTGGGAACTGGGCGTCCAGCCCGGTTGCGCCCGGTATTGTCGCAGGTGGGCCACTTGTGCCAGTGCCTGCTGGGCCTGCGGTTCGGGAATCATGCTCCGAACCATGACTGCCAGCAGTTTTTCCTGGGTGCAGCCCCGGTCGAGATTGTGTTGCAGCCACGCCAGCCATTGGGCGTCCAATGGGGCAAATGGCCCGGATTGCGCTTCTTCCACGGGATTCTTTCTTGCAGGAGAACATAGGGCGGCATGCCGCTGTGGCGCGCCTTTAACAACAAGGCCCGGCCAGAACCGGGCCGAAGCCAGTGCTATCTTCCGCCACCGCCCTTGCCACCACCGCCGGAGCCATGGCCACCACCGCCACCACCTCCGGGGCCACCCGGGCCGGGGCCGCCAGGACCACCAGGGCCACCGCCACCACCTTGATCATCGTCATCGTCATCCATATGTGGTAGCGGTCCGGGGGTAGGCGAAGGTCCACCACCTGGTGTTCCCTGTGTTGGGGGAAGGGGTGGAGGTGCGGTGGGTTCAAGGGTTGGATCTGCCATGATAGCGCTCCTGATGTGAGTAGGTGATTTCGATTATATATCAGCTTTTTACTGGAAATGGTTGATCGGCAGGAATAGCGAGGTAACATTGCCGGACTGGCGCAAGCCTCAGGGCGGGCTGTCCGGTATGCCCATCTCGTTCAATTCTTTCTGTGTTTTTTTTGCGACGAATTGATTGCCAAGGCAAAGATTAAGCCGCAACCAGTGGCGCAAAATCTGGAAGTCGCGGCTATCTGTCATGGCTGGGGTGAGCAAATTGTAGCCCTGCCAGCAAATTTTCTGGGCCAAAGCCGGGTTGCCTCGTTGATTTTCCAATTCGGCCTGCGCCAGCCAGACCTCATTCAAGTAAATTTTGCTGGCCAGATTGGAGGGGTTGGCCAGGAATGAGGCGTGCTGTTTTTTTAGCACGGCAGTGAGCTCCTGTTCGGCTTCGTTCAAGCGGCCAAGGCGTAATAATTGTGTGGCGATTTGTACCCGCACTGCGGTATCGCGGTTAATCCAGTCCGGATTGTCGGGGGAGAACTGGATCAATTTGGCCGTGGTTTGGCTGATTTGTTTCAGGTTGGCCAGTATCGCTGGCCGGTTTTCCTGTTGCGGCTGACTGTTTTGAATCCCCAACTGGGCGGCAGTCAGATTGCGCAGCCAGTAGCCATTGTTTGGCTCAATTGCCAAGTTGCGCTTGAGTAGGCTGTCCATTTCCAGAAAAAGCGCCAGCGCCTCGGTTTTTTTGCCAAAGGCCAGCGCCAAATTGCCTTGTTTCCCGAGCGAATTGGCCAGTTGGCCAGCCAGCACTGCGTCAAGCGGGGCGGCTTGCAACAATTGCCGGTACATGGCGCTTTCCTGTTGATACAGGCGCATGGCAGCCGTGAGTTCGCCAGACTGGTTTTTTAGCGAGCCGAGCCAACTGATCAGGGTGGCAAACTGGGATTTGAGCGCGGCATCTTGCGGCAGGGCGGCGCGGGCGCGGTTGATCAATTCGAGTGCCTGCAAAAATTCCCGATTGGCCAGCGTGAATTTGCGCTGATTGAATGCCAGTATGGCCAGAGAGCTATGGGCCCCGGCCTGGTAGGCCCACCAATTCGGGTTGTTCGGTTCGATCTGGTTCAGCAAGTTGCTATAGGCCAGTTTTTTGCCAAACAGCGCAGCCGCTTGCGGCCACTCATTGTTGTCTAGGTGAATATAGCCGAGCCAGGAACGGTTGTCGGCCAAGCGCTTGATCACATCCACATCGCGCGCCCGCTCGCGCAATTGTTTCAGCAGCAAGGTATTGGCCTTGTCCAGCACGATACGTGCGGCTTTGGGGTTGGCGCGTGCGACATGGACTTCGGCCAACACATTCAAGGCTTCGGCGCGCTGGGTCAGGGCACTTTGGCTCAGTTCATCATTGTCGCTGGCACCGAAGTATGCCAGTGCTTTTTGTCCGACACTGTCGAGTAAATCGAGTTTGCCCAGCGGGCGCAGCGATTCGACAAAATCTCCCAGCATGTAGCTGACCAGCCCTTCGGCCTCGGCCCGCTGGGCCAGCGCCTGCCGTTTGGCCGATACGGCACTGATGCCGAGCGCGCTGGTCAACAGGCACAGTAGGGCAAACGAACCGAGCGCAAAGCGGCGCAGGTGGCGCCGGGTACGGGCCCGGGCCGCTGAGGCGAGAATCAGGGCCTGTTCCTCGGCCGACAGGGAAAATGCGGGCAGCGTCAACAGGCTTTGCGCTTCATCAAGTTGCTTGCCTTCGGGCAGCAGCAAATCCTGGCTCTGGCCTTCGGTTTGCCAGCGTGCGGCCAGATCGCCAACCCGGCCCCGGATTTGCAGTGCGTGGCGGTGGGTGGCAATCCATTCGGCCGCGCGCGGCCAGCGGCGCAACAGTGCTTCATGCGCCACACCAAAGCCGGGCGCACCATTGACCAGTTCACTGACGAACAGGCGCGATTGCACCAGGGCATTGACCACTGCCAGCTCATTGTCATTGGCCAAGCGATCACGCGCCGCGCGGCGACCCGTGACCAGCGAATCTTGACTGGAAAAGGTCGTCACCAGCGATAATACCCGTGGCAGCGACTGTTTTTGTGGCGGGGCGAGCTGATTGATAACCTGTTCGGCGCGTTGTCCAATCGCGCCTCCGATGCCCCCCAGTTGGTCAAACGCGTCAAAGCTCAGTTCCCCCTCGTCGCTGCGCATCCGGTATAGCTCTTGCAGTGTGTATTGCAACAGCGGCAGGGCATCCGGGTTATCCATGGCACTTTCACACAGCACATCGTCCAGTCGTATCCCGGACGGGCTTCTGACGCCGAATGTCAGTTCGGCCAGCATGGCCGGACGGCGGATGATTTGGGCAATTTCGGCTTGGGACGGTGGGGCCAGGTCAAAATGCGCACCGTGTGCCTTGCCCGCCATAATGTTCGGGCAGGCGGCGATTTGCGGATAAAAGTCGTTGCGGCAAGCGAGCAAAATCAATACTGCATGGCTGCGCGCCAGTTGATCGAGACAGGTCAAAAACTGCTCGCGCTCGCTGGTACTCACGCTTTCCTGATCGAATATCGCTTCAAAGCGGTCAATGAACAAGGCGTGCCGCGCATGCGGCAAGTCGGCCAGACTGTGGCGCAAAGGGGTGAGTACCTGTTCCATGTTTTGCAACATGGCTTGCTGCAAACTGGCGGCATTGTGTTCGCCAAACAGGCCGTGCCCATACAGCCCGTGCCCCTCCCGGTTCAGGCGCAGCAGCATCAGGCACAGCGTCCATAGCAGCGAGTCCAGGCCTTTTTGGGCCAGATCGATGCTGGCATGGGACAGTAGCATCGGTTTGTTGTTTGTCTGCATCAGGTGTGGCAACAAACCGGCCCGTACCAGCGAGGTTTTACCGGCACCGCTCGGGCCAAGAATCAGCACCAGTTCTGGTTGATCGGGTTCGCTGGTCAGCCGCGCCAGCAGCTTGCCAAGCTTGAAAATGGCATCGTTGCGGCCAAAGAAAATCGCAGCATGTTCTTGTTCAAAGGGCAGCAAGCCGCGAAACGGGGACTGCCCGATCCATTGCCCGGCAGGTGCGGCGTCTCGCTCCGGGTATTGCACGGCAGCGAGCGTGCGATAGCCGCGCTTGCGGATGGTTTCAATATAGGTGGGAGCACTGCTCTGGTCGCCGAGCGCCTTGCGCAATTGGGTGATGACCTTGTGCACCGGATTGTCACCGTACAGGGTGTTGCCCCAGCATTGCAACAGCAATTGCTCGGCACTGAGCACGGTGCCCGGTTGTTGGCACAGTGCCACCAAAACGTCCATGGCACGCGGTTCGATTTGGCGGGTCTGGTCAGCTTGGCAGAGGCTGTTCTCGCCCGGGGCAACCTGCCATTGGCCGAAATAAAAGATATCAGGCTTCATGCACGGGGGTTATTGGTTCGGTTGCGCCTGCATTGTTGCTCAGCGTGCCGTTAGTGTAACCGAATTGGGCCGCCGTTTGTGATGCGCGAACCCGGCCAGGTACCCTGACGTACAGGCCACGCCTGAAATAACTGATCCTGCACAATCTTGCGCACATTGGCATGACAATCCTCTATAATCAGCCGACAGGCATGAAGTAGGCACGCATGAAGTCGGCAAGCAAAACCAGTGCCGCTGCGTTTGGTGCCTTGGCCCGACCTCGCATGTGTCGGCATGTAAGCATGTAAGCGTGTCGGCGTATAACTTTGGCGTGCCAGCCTTGACTGGAATCATTCCATTGACCTTCTTGGGAGAACCCACCGTGAGCAGCTTTACCATCAATTCGGATCGACTGCTGGTCGTGGCCCTGCAAAATGAAAAGGTGTTGGCCATCGCTGGTGCCATGGTGGCCTACACCGGCAGCATGAAGTTTGAAAAGGCCATTCTGGGCGGCGAAGGCTTGTTTGGCGCACTCAAGCGCAAGGTTACCAATGAGGGCATGTCGCTGATGCAAACCAGTGGCAGCGGCACCGTGTATTTCGCCCATCAGGCGGCGGAAATTGCGGTCATCACACTCAATAACCAAAAACTGTTCGTTGAAAGCTCCAGTATGCTGGCTTACGACATGAGCCTTAAAACCAACACCACCTTTGCCGGCTTGCGTGGTGCCGCTTCCGGGCAGGGTTTGTTTACCACCACGATTGAGGGCAGCGGCAATGTGGCTTTGATTTCGCGCGGCAACCTGATTGCGCTCGAAGTCACACCGAACACCCCGCTGTGTGTCGATCCAGATGCCTTTATTGGCTACCAGGGCAATGTGCAACAGGAATTTGTGTTTGATGTCAACTGGCGCACCATGGTGGGCGAAGCCTCGGGTGAGTCGTACCAATTCAAATTTACCGGGCAGGGTGTGGTGTTTATTCAACCTGCCGAGCGCTAAAGGAGTGCTTCATGCCTGTCTATACCCAAATCAATGAAAAGCTGGTGGAAGTGAGCCTTTCTGGCGAACAGGTGTTTGCCAAAAAGGGCGCCATGATCGCCTTCATGGGCGAGATCAATTTCAGCCGCACCTTTTTGGCCGGGGCCGGGGTGCCGGATCTGGCCATGCGTGCGGTCACCAGCGAGGGCTATGCGCTGATGCTGGCCAAGGGCAATGGGCGCGTGTATTACGGCCACAACGGCTCGTTTGTCACGATCATAACGCTCAATAATGAAATGCTGTATGTCGAAAGCGACAGTTTGCTGGCCTTTGATGAGCGTTTGCGCTCCGGCACCATGTTCATCGGCAATCAGGGCGGCATGCAGGGCGTGTTGCGCGGCGCGGTCAGTGGCCAGGGCTTGTTTACCAGTACGCTGGAGGGCAGCGGCGAGGTGGCGATTTTGTCCGATGGCAATGCGATTGGCTTGCAGGTTACGCAAGATAACCCGGTTTGTGTCGATCCGGACGCGTATATCGCGCATAAGGGCAATTTGACTTCGAAAATTGTGACCGATGTTAATTGGAAGACGTTTATCGGCCAGACCTCGGGCGAGTCGTATCAGGTCAAATTCACGGGGCAGGGCACGGTGTATATTCAGGCGAGCGAGCGTTAATCATGCATACTTATAATCCCACCAATTTGCCGAAAAACGATAATTTGTCGCGCTTTGCGTTTGTGGTTGATGTCGAGCGTGAAATGTATTTGCGAAAAGGCAAAATGATCGCATATTACGGCCAGTTGCAATTTAACGCGCTCGGCAAAAACCTGCTCGACATGCTGGCCCGCCATACCTTCAATGCGCCAGCGTTTATTGAGCACTTTATTATGGCAAACGGCAATGGTCAATTAATTTTGGGTGATAATGGCAATGATATTGCCTGTTACGATATTGATGATGCCAATTTGACCGTCAAGGCCAGCCACTTGCTTGGTTTTAGTCGGGATGTGATGTGTCAGGAATCGACCATGCCCGGCTATCTGACCCTGCTCGGCACGGGCAAGGTGATTGCGTCTTCCAATGGCCCGGTGCATTTCATGGAACCACCGTGCCGGGTTGATGAGCAGGCGATTTTGGGCTGGGCCGATTGCCCCAGCCCGTCGGTACGTTATGACTATGAACATGTGCGTAGCGTGGTATCGATGGTCGGTGCCGTGACCGGGATTACGCTCTCGGGGGAAGAGCGCCAGATCGACTTTTCCGGTAAGGGTACGGTGTTGGTGCAGTCTTCCGAACTGGGCGTGTCTGGCGGACAGGCGCTGGCCCAGTTGCAGGCACAATTGAGTAACCTGAGCAAGAGTGAGTTGATTGAGTTGCAATCGACGCTGATGCTGCAACTCAAGCGCTAATTGTGCAAGCCAAGCACTAATAGGACAGACTAATCGGACAGAGCAGCCAGAAAACACTGAAAGGAAGGCTATTCGGTCGGACAAAACTATCATTCCCATCAATATTCCAACAAAAATGGGCGATGTTACCTAGCAAAAGTATCAGTTGTTCAAAAAATACGCGATAATGGCAGGGTTGCTTTTTGAAAGGTTTTTTTGATGGACTCCGCCGCCCTGCCCGCTATAGTTAAATTGTCAATCCCGGGATTGGCCAGCCTAACCGACAGCATGGTCAGTGGCAGCATCTACGCACTGGTGGCAGAAGCCCCGCCAGCGCGCTATCCGTTAATTGCCAGCAGCTTGCACAGCGCCTTGCGCCAAAAATTGCCCTGCACCGTGATTTTGCCGGGGCAGCCTGATCAATTTATTGAGCGTGTCAATAGTTTTGCGCAATTTGATATGCATCAGGCATTGGCGGAAGGGGCGATTCAAATTTTCACAATGCAGGACAATTTTTCCAAGTCGATGTTCCGCTTTGGGGCCGAAACCTTTTGCCGCGAACTCGATCACTTTCAAATTCCCGACAATAGTTATTTTATTTTCGAGCAGGCCGATGATTTGTTGAGCCTGCACGATGTGGCGCTGGCGATTAGCCAGATCAGTGGCTTGAACCATTGGTTTCATGAGCATCGGGTTACGGCCATGCTGTCGTTCTCCCGGATTGCCAGTTCTGCCACGTCGATGGCGGCGCTGCAATGCCTGATGGATCAGTTGGGCGGCATTGCCCGCATTGGCGGACACCGCGACGGGCTGGAAATTACCTTTGACTATTGGCATTCGCAAGATGGCACGGTGGCGGCCAAAACCTACCCGCTGCAAACGCTGGAATCGGGCATGGTGGCGGTCATGCCGTCGGCTGCTGCGGCTGGTGGCAGTGTTGGCGGCGCAAACCGGGCGGCTGGCGAAGAATGGCCGGAAGACGATCAACCGTATTTCTTTTTCATGGATCCGGATCTGGTTAGTTTGGGCAAAACCATGCCCGGTGTCTGGCAGCATGTCGATTCGCTGGTGGGCATGATGCATGCCACACGCGGCACCCATTCTTCCACCGTGATTTTAACCTTTAAGCGCGATACCGAAATCCGCGCGCTGGCGCAAACCGTGCATACGCTGCGCCATGCACTGGGGCGGCGCTCGCGGATTGTGGTACAGGAAAAAGGGGCATCGCTGCGCTACCAAAACGAAGCCTTGCTATTGCGTCTGGGCTTGAATCTGGTGATTCACGTCGATGTACCAAGTAGCCGCCTGCCGCTGTTGCTGTCGTCGCTGAACGGTCAGATTTTTGATCGTGATGTCGAAATCGATTTCGATCAAGCATTGGCCAGCGTTACCCCATCGGGCGTGCGCGGCTATGTGTTGCCGGAGCGCTTTGTCGGCGAAGCCAGAAATTTGCTGGAACGGGCCGAAACGCTCGATATTCCGTGCGCCATGGTAATTGGCCTGCCGACTCAGGACATGACGCCAGCCGATTTGTTAAGCCATATGCTGATGTCGCGCTCGGGTGATTTTGTTACCTTTGATCAGCAACATTGCTATCTGTTCTTGAATAGCTGCCCGGATGCCAGCCTGTTGATGACACTGGAGCGGGTGTTGGGCCGAGGCTTGGGCGTGGCGTTTGTCGAATCGCGCTTTGTGGTGCGGCGGCATGAAATCGTCGCTGAACTGGCGGCGATTAGCCGTGCCGCAGAGCGCTTTGAATTGCCCGATTATTCCGCTTTGCCGATGCGGCAGGCACCCGCGCCCCGCCCGGCTGCACCGGTGGCCAGCAGTGCAGCAGTTCAGGCGGCGCACCGGCCCATGCCCGTCGGCGCTGTCGCCCCGGCACCTCTGACCGTATCCGAACCAGCCAGATCCCCGTTTGCCGATGCGGCACCAACCGAACCGGCAATCGTTCAGGCGGCTACATCTGCCGCACCACTGGCACCGGCATTGCCACCCGAGTCCGAGCCCGAGTTTGCTCATGCCGCGCCACCTGGCCCGGCCCCTGAGTTGTTTCGCAGATCGACACCGGAAGCTGCCGAACGGGCGCCGGTCAAGCGATTGTTTGGCCAAAATAACGATGCGAGTGCGAATAGTGGCGTTCGCAGTTTTACCCCGCTGGCAGCACGGCCACAGCCAGCCGTTGGCAGCACACCGCCTGCCGTGTTTGCTCCAGTCGCACCCGAACCCGAAGCGGCACCGATTGAATTGCCCGTACAAGTAGCGACACAGGTAGCCGCACAAGCAGCACAACTACACGCAGCACAAGCAGCACAACTACAGGCAACTCCCCCGGCCCGGCAGCCAGAAATCGAGGCGGCAAACGAGGCGGCCAACGAAGCTGCCAGTGAGACGATCAGTGGCAGCCAATCTGGGTTTCGTTACGATGGTGAACTGGGGCAGGTAGTGATTTTTGGCAAAAAAGAAGCACCGCGTGCCATGCGTGCCGCGAAGCGGGTGTAAGGCATGGCACTCAGTCGCATTGCCTGCCTGATTGGTACCGGTTTGTGTCTGGCTTGGCCAGCGCTGGCCCAGCAGCCGACAGCAGCGGAACCGGACGACGCAAGTGAGGTGGTTGTCGCAGAGCCGGTTTCACCGGTTGAACAATGGTACCGGGCCGGGCAATTCCAGCAGGCGGCGGCGCAGGGCTTGCAGGATTTGCTGCGCCAGCCGTGGAACCATGAACTGCGTTTCATGGTGGCCGACAGCTTGCAACGTACCGGCCAGACCGAGGCGGCGCAAATCCAATTTGAAGCGCTTGATGGCACCCCCTTGGCGGCCAGTGCGGCATTACGTTTGAATGCACTGCGCAGCAGCAAGGGTGGTACGCTGGCAGCATATCCACAACCGGGCCTGCCCGGGCGGGCTAGCCAATCCGGCAGTGGCGTAGGTAGCGCCGTAGCTGCAGCGACTACGTTGCCAAGAGGGGTAAATTCAGCGATAAGCCCGGCGCTAGCCCGGTTGACACCTCCTGCACTGGCTACGGCCACGGCCACGACCCCGACCAACCAATTGGCGCAACTGGATAATTTTCCAGAGCCAGTCAAAACCAAACCGGTATCAACCCTGCGCGCCCGGGTGGTATTGCCGAAAAAATCCCCCGCGCTGCAAAAAATCGATGAACTGGCGGCCAAGGGCGATTATGCCGCGCTGGCCAGAGAAGGTTTAATCTTGCTCGATCAACAACCGGGCAACCACGAACTACGGCTACAGGTGGCCAATAGCCTGGCCTGGACCGGCTTTTTGGATCCGGCCGTCAAACAATACCAATTGCTGGCCAATAGCCCGTTGGCACAGGATGCCAGCATCGGTCTGGCCAATGTGTATCGCTGGCGCGGTGATGACGCACAAGCCCTGCCGCTGTATTTGGCGGTGCTCGACAAAAGCCCAAAACACGAAGGTGCGCTGGAAGGCGTGCGGCTGGCACAGCGCGAATTGCGGCCAAAAACCACCTTCAGTTTCGGCGCTGCGTCCGATTCTGCCGATGCACGGCGGCGCTCTGCAGTGCTGAGCCAGAGTTTCCGCGACAAAACCGGCCAGCATGTGTTTGAGGTAGAACTGGGCGCGGCCAATGACCGGGTGCCGGGGCTGGCCGAAAACCAGCGCGATGCCACGTTGCGCTATCAGGCCCTTGGCTTGCCGTGGCGGCCAAAAATTGAATTGTCTCTCGAAGGCAAGCCACACAACAGTTATTACGGCAATCTGCGCCTGCATTTTGGCCGTGGCCAAAATTACCTACAGCTTGGCACACTGAACTGGGGCAAGCTGGCCTTAAATGCCCGGGCGCTGGAAGTTGATCTTTCGGCGCACCACGTCGCGCTGGCATTGGAGGGCAAAAACCGCTTTGGCCAGTTTAATGGTCGGGTTGATTACTATGATGTGAACGATGGCAATGAAATCGTCAGCAGCAGTTTTCGCTTTGCGCCAGCTTTTCGCCCATTCGGTTCACGGGTTCAATTATTTACTAGCATCGAAACCCGCGACGCCCGGCGCGCTGCCTTAAACAGCAGTTACTGGGCACCGGTCGATGGTTTTGGTTCGCTCTCGCTCGGTGCCCAAACCGATTGGGGCGGGGCCGACTGGAGTTTGTACGGCGCGGCGCAGGTGGGGGCGCGGCTGTTTGGCGAAGCCGGTAACAGTTGGAGCATTTCCGGCGGTGGCAAACGCTGGATCGGTTCCGATTGGGCGATCGGGATCAATTTGTTCCGGCTGGCCAGCCGTCGCGACAACGCGCGCTATCAGGCTCAGGCATTTAACGTTAGCGTGGAGAAATTATGGAATTGAAGCGGTTATGGCCGCTACTGCGGTATTGGCGTTGGGCCAGTGCCGTCCTGACAGTGCTCGGCTTGGTCTTGGTGGTGGCGTTTAGCTACGACAAAATCCTCGATCTGGGTGAAGATTCGATTGCGGTTTTGTTTGAAAACTTTGTGCTCTCGGCCATTTCGATTTACCTGATGTTTTTCCTTGGTCTGTTGATTGTGCGCTATGCGGTCATGATTTTGTATTCGTTCATGGAGCATCTGGAGTATTTGCTCAAACGGCGGCGCGAAGGCGATCAACATGATGTCGACTACCGCGAAGACACCAATATGCCGATGATTTCACTGGTGGTGCCCGCCTATAACGAAGGCCCGGTGATTCAGCCAGCGGTCAGAAGCCTGTTGGCACTCGATTATCCGAACTATGAAATTTTGGTGATCGACGACGGTTCTTCCGATGATACCTATGAAAAGGCGCTGGCCGTCTCGCGTGAGCAAAACCGGATTCCGGTACGGGTCATTACCAAGAAAAACGGTGGCAAGTCCGATGCCTTAAATACCGGCATGACCCAGGCCCGGGGCGAATTCATTTTGAACATGGATGGCGACACCAAGCTCTCGAAAAACACCCTGCGCGCCTGTATTCGCCATTTTGAAGACCCGAGAATCGGTGCGGTAGCGGGCAATGTCAAGGTCTTGAACCGGGAAAACCTGTGGACCCGGATTCAGGCACTCGAATATGTCGAAGGGCTGGCCATGGCGCGCAAGGCGCAAAGCTTCATGCGCGCGGTCAACATCATTCCCGGCCCGCTTGGCATGTTTCGTAAAACCGTATTGCAGCAAGCCGGGGGTTATGACCACGACACCTTTGCCGAAGATTGTGATTTAACCCTGAAACTGTTGATGCGCGGCTGGCATATCGCCTATGAACCGACCGCGATTGCCTGGGTTGAAACCCCGAGCCGCCTGCTCGATTTGTTAAAGCAGCGCTACCGCTGGACCCGTGGCATCTTGCAGGCCACCAAAAAACACAGTTCGGCGCTGTGGCAGCCAAGAAAAGCCGGGCTGAATTTTTTCATTCTGTGGTATATGCTGTTTGAAGGCATCATGTGGCCGTTTTCCACCGTGATGGGCAACATCTTTTTTGCCTACATCGGCTTGCAATACGGTGTGGCAATCTTTCTGTTTTACTGGTGGTTGCAACTGACCATGCTCGACATCATTTCTGCCGCGTATTGCGTGATTATTGAAGAAGAAGATCCGGGCTTGATTTTTTACTCGGTTGCATTTCGCCTGTTCTATATTACAATCATCGACGTCTCCAAGGTCTTTGCCACGCTGGAAGAATGGCGCGGCACTGCGATGACCTGGGGCAAATTGCAGCGCGAAGGGAAACTGTAAGATGGATCTGATTTCATTGCTGGCCACCGTGATTTTGATCACCACCATCGGTACGCTGGTGGTGGCGGTGGCGGCCTACATTGCCTTTAAGCTGCGCGATAAGCGTCGGCCCAAGAAAAAAGACCCGACCGTCCACGACGACGGGCCGTATCAGCCGATTTTCCTCAAGCCTTATGTGCCGGGCCAGAATACTGAATCGGCCGAGAAAGAGTCATGAGCCACGTCATGGGTATTGTTGATCCGGATGAGTTTGAACACCGCCCTGCGTACCGGAAAAATGGCATGTATTTGCCAGCCCTGTTCATTATGGGCATTGCCACGGCGGTACTCGGTTATGTGTTGGCGATGCAAACCCTGGGCTGGAAAATGCCGACCGTTGGCGGGGTAGCCGACAAATCGTCCTCCGTGCAGCGGGGCGTGGTGCTGTATGTGTCAGCCAACAGCCGCGCCCACTTTACCCGGGTCGGCGGCAATTACGAGACCCTGATCATTCCATGGCGCAAATATTTTGAGGCGCGTGGGCAAAAGGCGCGTGAAATCACCGATGCCACGGCGCTGGCGGATGTGCGCGAAGGGGTATTGATTCTGCCTTCGGCACTGGCCTTAGGCGACGAAGAGCGCAAACAAATCCTGCGTTTTCATAGTGAAGGTGGTGGCGTGCTGACCACTTGGGCCACTGGCAGCCGCAACGGCAATGGCGAATGGCAGGGCTGGGAATTGTTAAATGCGCTCGGGGTGCAAGTGCAAGGTGAAATTGGGGCCGATAACCCGGCGGCGCAACTGATCTTGAATGGCGAAGGCCCGGTGTCGCATTCGAGTGCAGCGGGCAAGCGGGTCTGGCTGGGTAAGCCGTCTGAGCGATTTTTGCGCATGAAGGGCGAAGGTATTGCCGGTCGCATTATGGAATGGACCCGGATTCCTGATCCGGCCCGGGCCGAAGAAGGGGCGGTGCTGTTTGCCGAAAAAGGCGGCGGGCGCAGCGTGGCAATGGCGTTTGCCGAATCGGGCTGGGATGCCCAGACCGGTGCGATTCATACCCTGCTCGATGATTGTATAGGCTGGCTGCAACACAAACCGGCGATTGTCAAGGCGGCCTGGCCAAATGGCAAGCGCAGTGCCGAATTGATCGAAATGGATACCGAAGAGGGTTTTCCGAATGCGTTGCGCTTCGCCTCGATGATGCGCGCCCTGAATTATCGCGGCAGTTTTTATGTGCTGACCTCGACCGCCTTGCAATACCCGGATGTGCTGCAAAGTCTGGCACGCGATTTCGACATCGGCTACCACGGCGATGTGCATGATGGTTTCAAGGGGCAGGCCAGTGAGGTACAAAAGAAGCGAATCGACGATATGATCGCGCAAATGAAGAGCGTGGTGCCAGAAGCGGGGCCAATACAGGGCTTTCGTGCGCCGTTGGAAAGTTACGATGACAGCACCGAAAAATGGCTAGTTAAGAGTGGTATACGGCACCACGTGGTTGACCCCGGACGGCTGGAGGCGCGATTGCCGGAGTTGGCCAAGGTTGATGGCGTGGCTGATGCACTGGTGTTGTTGCCGCGCACCCAGCGTGACGATATCAATCTGGCCAAGGAAGGTTGGCTGGGCGAAAAGTTAAGTCAAGCCCTGATCGATGATTTTGACCTGTCGCACGATATGGGCGCGCTTGGCTTGCTCAGTATCCACAGCCAAAACTACGGCACCGATGCCGAATTGCCACAGGCCATGAGCCGCTTGCTGGCACACCTGAAACAGCGCCGCGCCCAGTTGTGGCTCGCTTCCGGCACCGAGATTGCCGATTGGTGGCGTGAGCGCGAGCGCTTAAAACTGTCGGCCCGCAATCTTGGGCGGCGGCTGGAATTCAACTTGTCGGTTACTGGTAAACAGCCGCTGCGGGGCGGCAGCTTAACGGTGATGTTGCCGAAAAAAGGCGTGCTGCCCGTGGTGCAAGCCTTAAAAGTGGGCTTGCCCAAGCCAACCGTGCAAAAAATCGACGATTACCGCGCTTCGATCGTGTTCGACAGTTTGGATCCGGGCGATTACGCCTATCAGGCGACGTTTGAACAGTGAGGGCGATTTGTGCTTGGGTTGGGTGCCCCGCTGTGTGTCTGGCATGTCAACTATTGAAATATTTTAGCAAGTAAAGGTGGGCGATATTTTTATTGGCTATTGTGGCGCGCAGGGTTCTAATGGCCGTTGATGGGAAATATTTTGATTTAGGGTAGTCTCGCTCGCAAATTGTCTAACCATGTGGGTGGAAGGTGGATTGGTTCGACCTCGCCAATTGAATATATAAACTCTGTGCAATGCCGCTGTGTGCATTTCCAATTTTCACTCCACGCACCGGGCCAAAGCTCACGGGTGTGTTCTGCCAGTAAATTATTTTTTGCATCGTAAACCCTAAATAATAAAACCATCGGCTCCCCTTTTTTTATGTAGTATTCATCTAGCCGGTATTCTTGGTTTGGGGAAATGTAAGTGCTACTATATCTTGCCTTCTTCCGGTGGCCTGCTTCATTGATATAATTTAAAAGAATGAAGTTGAAAAGAACAACAATAATTGCAAATAATTTTCTTTTATTAGATTCTAAATTTGGTATCATAAGTTTTAATATTTTGTCCCTTATAATATACTGAGCGTGGCAATGCTGCCGTTGGCAGTGATAGCACATTTGATGCTGGTTGGGCGATTGCGCTTTGGTATATATGATAGCTGTTTTAATCTATTACGAACTCAGGGGAATTTTGCCAGTAAATTATCTAACCAAGTTGGTGGGAGCAAGATTGGATCAACCTCACCCGTTGAATATTGAAATTCGGTGCAGCGCTGCTGGGCGCAGGTCCAATTTTCAAACCAAGCGCCCGGCAAAACATCGCGCGTATATTCCGCGAGTAGAATTTTACCGGTTCTATCGTATACCTTGAATAAAAGTATCATCGGTTCTCTGGAACTTATAAAATAACTATCAATCCTGTATTCGCCGTTCGGGGCAACCAAAGTAATGCCAAAATTAGCATCTTTGCGCCGCGCCGCTGCCGCATGATAGCTTAATAAACTTGATATTGTGCCAAAAAAAACCGCCAAGAAAAGTAATTTCCAAAATTTTTGCATGTGTTCGTGATTGAAAAATATGGTGTTTTAATTAATCGGTTGGTGTTATTAGGGTATCCATCTTTTCAGCAATATACTTATTAACTCAGGGTAATCTTGCACGCAAATTATCCAACCATGTGGGTGGAAGTGAAATCGGGTCGACGTCACCAATTGAATAGATGAATTCTGAACAACGCTCGGGCGTACATTTCCAATTTTCATCCCATGCGCCCGGCCAAAGTTCGCGAGTGTGTTCCGCAAGCAAATTATTACTTGAGTCATAAATTTTAAATAATAGAATCATAGGTTCACCTGCGCCAATGTAATATTGATCTATCCTATACTCATGATTCGGGGCGACGAGTGTTGTGCCAAATTCGGCATGTTTGCGCCGCTGCGCTGCTGCATGGTAGCAAAGTAGGTTTGATATTATAATTAAAAAAATAAAAAACAGGAATATTTTCCTGATTTTTGGCGTATATTTGCGGTTAAAAATTGCCGTCATTTTATTTAACTACATGGTTGTTTTAAGGTTTTTAAGCAAAATATTTTCCATTATGGTATTTTTGTCATTATTCCATCTAACCATGTCGGCGGTAATGGGATAGATTCAACCTCGCCAATTGAGTAGATAAACTCAGTACAACGTTGTGGGGTACAGTTCCAATTCTCAACGCCCGCACCCGGCCAAACCTCCCTTGTGTGTTTTGCAATTAAAACATTATTTTTATCGTATACTTTAAATAATAATAACATTGGTTCACCTGCGCCAATGTAATATTTATCTATCCTGTACTCATGATTTGGCGCTATGAGCGTTACCCCGAATATTGCATTTTTACGCTGCACCATTGCTGCGCGGTAAATTAAAAGGTTTGATATTAAAATCAGTGTGGTGCAAACAAGAAATAGTTTTACCCCCACTCGTGCAGTTTTATTTTGAAGATGTAGTTTCATTTCTTAAATTTCTATTGCAATGTTAACTTCAATTTCCTCAATATCCGTAAATAAGATAAGATCGCCCCCTTTTTTATTATTTGTTTGATAATTTCTAAAGTCAGCATTATGAATTGGCCAAACAATTTCACGTGCCAAATTAAGGTACCAAGTGTGTGCTAGTGGTTTGTTATAGGTTACACCATTTAAGTTCCAGTGTCCTAAATATTGTGAATTGGCTGTATTCTCATCAAGGAAATCAAACGTATCTTTCATATAGATCCCGATCTTTTTTACATTAACAATGAATGGCTGTCCAACTCCAGAATCCGTTATTGTTGCCTCAAGAATGGCGGCATACAGCCCAAAAGAATGTAGCGCTGCATCCAAATCATCAAGGCCGTAAATGGCGTTTTGTATAATGGTACTCTTGATGGGTTGGTATTGAAATTGCCAGTAGGAATGTAAGTAAATTGCATTTCTTTTATTTGATAGTGTGCCTTTAATTGTGCGAAAGGTTAATTGGTGTCCTATATTTTTAACCTTATCACGGCGCAGAAAATCGTGTACGGTTGTTCGCTGAAGCAGCGTTTCAATTTTTTGAAAATGAATTTCAAATTCGGTGCGCTGTTCTTTTGCAATATTGTTGAGCGAGTTGAAAGTTATTTTATTTATGAATGAAGCTAATTGTGGGTTTTGTTGTTTGTTTTTGCTAGTGGGAGGGGTAGTTGTTTTTGCGCCGGTAATTTCAAGATTTGATAAATAGGCAGGTGTTTTAATGAGTTGGTGATTTAATTGATTAATAAAAAGGGTCCGAATTTGGTTTCTAGCACGTGGAGAGTTGAGATTGTTGACGAGATTTGCCAAGCCTTCTTTTACTATTGTGAATTTCTTTAACCAAGTCATCGTAAGGAGCGTGGTATCAACCAAGTTACTTGGGTATTGGTCGGGTTTTACTGTCCCTTCTTTCTCCTGTTGGGTCATTTGCCGGGCATCTTGAGCAAACCACTTCTCCATCACAGCAGCCCCCATCGGCCAGTTTTTCTTGCGCATCACTGCCGGTATGTCAGTCAGTTTAATCGGGTCAGGCAATGTGAATTTTTCTTTTATTTGCTCCGCTGTTTGTCTGAGTCCTGCCGGGGAAAAAGGATCTGGCAACCCGTCGATATGGGCGGCTGTCCGGCCCCATTGCAGTGCGGGTTGGAAAAAGCCCGGGCCACCGCCGCCGTTTGGTGAATTTGGGTGAAATCCATCCCCGGCCCAGCCTCGGTACATTTTTTTCAATTGATCAAACTCATCATCAAATTCGTTTATCACGGCATTTTCCTTTATTGCATCGGGTTTTTACCCGCTCAATTTAGTTTTAAAGGTTTGGCGCTGATGGTCGCCAACGCCGCAGTGTCAACCGCGAGCGTGCTGGATTTGATGGTGATTTTGCCCGGTTCCATCAAGATTGTACTGTTGCCAACCTTGAACAGGATTGAGGTTTTTGCCTCTACCACGGCGGTGTCGCCCACACGCATATTGTGCTTGCCATCAATCACCACGCCTTGGTCATGAACCACATGCAACAGGTGATCATTGCCGATGTCGGTTTTTTGGTCGTGCCTAATTTCAATGGATTGGCTGCCAGGTTGCTTACTTTCAAAGCCGACCTTTAGCGTATCGTTGTGTTTGACGACCCGATTTGCATCTTTCTCAGCTTGGATGAATAATTCTTCTTCGCCTTTCTTGTCTTCAAAGCGAATTTCATTAAAGCCCCCACCGCCCTTGGTCGATTGGGATTTCAATGTGGTACGGCTTTGGTGGGCGGGTAAATCATAGGGTGGCATGGTGTTGCTGTTGTACACACACCCAGTCACCAAGGGCCGATCCGGGTCACCATCGAGAAATTCAACCACTACTTCCATACCGATGCGCGGAATCGTTTGCGCACCCCAGCGTTTTCCGGCCCAGCTTTGCGCCACCCGTACCCAGCAAGAACTTTTCTCATCGCCCTTGCCAACCCGATCCCAATGAAATTGAAGCTTGATCCGGCCATACTTGTCGGTCCAAATTTCCTCACCCTGCTTGCCCACCACCAATGCGGTTTGTGGCCCTAAAATGCGCGGTTTTGCCGCAGCAGGTGGCGCGCGAAAGGGATCTTGGTGGTTCATGGCTTCAAATCGGCATTCAAACAACTTTCCGCCAGCGCCGCTGGCGCTCGCTTGGTAATCATCTGTCTCCAGCCGGTAGCGTGCCTTGGTCACCAAATAATCGTGGTTAAAGGTATCTTTCGGGTGTGAAATCAATTTGAATACCGCGCCGGTTGTTAATCCGCGTGCATTTGTCGTTGCCGTAATTTGTTCAGACTGCCCGTGTAATTCTTCTAAGCGGGCGTCGGCCAGCACGCGGCCAACTTCCGCAAGCTGATAACCGCCCGGATAATCGTACTGTTGATAAGCTGGCTGCGCAAAAGGCGGTGGCATGCTCTGCTTCACCCGCAGGCTGCCGTGGGTGGAGTTTAGCGAGCTTTGAAAATCATAGTCATTTAATTCGTAACCACTGGCTTGAATTTCACCAGCAGCAATCCAGTCGGTAATTCGTTCGTCGCCGAATTGATCCCGTCGGTCATCGGTTGCATATGGAATAGCTTCGTAGCCGGGTACGCACGCATGTGCCCGCGATACCGCGATTAGCATCATGGTGTGCTGGCCCTTTTCATGCTTGAAAAAGAAATAGATTCCCGCATGTTCCAACAGGCGTCGGATAAAATTAAAATCAGTTTCACGATATTGCACGCAGTATTCCAATTTTGGGTAGTTATCAACCAGCAACTCCGTGCTAAATTTTGCGTTACCGCCATACACGGCCTTGTGGCAAATTTCTGTGAAAATCTCTAGGACGCTTTTATCCTGAAAGATGCGGCAATCGGTTGAGCGGGTTAGCAGCCATGGCCATGGGCGCATCGTTGCTTGATAGTAGGTGAGATTGCCAGATTGCCCGGTACTGGCAAACCGGGTTATGATGCCGTTGAACTCACGCGTGCCACCAGACGGCAATTTCATGTTGATCGAAACTGACTGGCCAATAATACGGCTAAGCGGGATGTCCTTTGCTTCACTTTGCAAGTCGACTTGATAAGCGAACAGGTCGCCGAGTTGCTCGACGCCAGTCATGCTGCGAAACAAAAGTACATCGTCACCCAGCGGCGTTGTAATTGAGATTTGCCGTGTTGCCTGAAGATAAGCCATGATGTGAATTAAGAAATGCTAATGGGTTGACAATGGAAGAAGTAATATGGCATCTTGGTTAGGTTGGGGGATATTTTGCTGACTTGTGGCAATAATTTTCATAATAATGAGGTGGGTGTTTGTAAAATGAAAGGTGAACCATGATAAGTTATTCGCCTGCTACATACAACTCCTTTTTCTGCTGGCTGGGGCGGGTAGGCAAACCAGGCAACGGATTCCGGGTACACTGTTGCTTTTGCCTACTTGGACAAAGCTGTGCTGTTACCGCCTAATTCATCTGCCACACTTAGTGCGCCAATCGACTTGTTACGGTTGCGAAACCTGTTCGCCGATCCGACCAAAACCGCACCGACTGATTTTTTGCGGCGCGAAATCGCCACCCGCATGCACGAACGGCTCGGTTTGGTGCGGCTCGACGCCAAGTGCCTGCTCGATGCCGGGTGTGGCAGCGGGGCTGATTTGCCGATCTTGCAACAACGCTTTCCCGGCGCGCAAATCATTGGCATTGATGCCGCGCCAGGCCCGTTGCACGCTGCACGGGCCAGTGCCAGAGCCGACTTGCCATTTTTACAGCGCTGGCTCGGACGTAGCGGCGGGCCGGCCTTGGCGGCGGCCAATTTTGCCCAGTTGCCGTTGGCCAACAACAGTCTGGATGGATTGTGGTCGAATTTGGCCCTGCACTGGCACCCACAGCCGGATCGGGTATTTGCCGAATGGCAACGGGTGTTGCGGGTGCAGGGTTTGTTGATGTTTTCTTGTTTTGGCCCGGATACGCTGCAACAATTGCGACAGGCATTGGAGTTGGCCGGGGTTAAGCAAGCGGTGTTGCCGTTTGTTGATATGCACGATCTGGGCGACATGTTGCAAGTGGCAGGTTTTGCCGCGCCAGTGATGGATATGGAAAAAATCACCGTTACCTGGCGTGATTTGCCACAATTGTTGCACGATGTACGCGCGTTGGGCGGTAATCCATTGCATACTAGGCAGCGTGGCTTGCGTGGCCGTGCGGTGTGGCAAAAACTCCACGCCCATCTGGCGCAGTGGCAAAATGCCGAGGGTTTGTTGCCATTATCGTTTGAAATTATCTATGGCCATGCGTTCAAGGCACAGCCCAAGGTAGCGGGCGAAGCGGTGATCCGGTTCGAGCCGACGCTGGCCAAAGCGTTGGGGCAGGGCCAAAATTGGCCAGAAAAACCGCTTTGAATGCAGCTTGAATACAGCAATAACGGGCAGATACCAGAGTAAGCTACCCAAGAATTGCCGTTTGGCTTGATGGAAGGGACGAATTTTCGCTATAATTGCGGATTGTTCGTGCCGAGTAGGCGCGAATGGCTGCAAGAGATGTCAATCCGTTGACCCATATGGGGTAGTGTTGGGCGATTGGAAGAGGCAAGTTGGCTATTTTGAAAAATAAAATTTTTTGGGTGCTCGGGGAAAACATGAAATATGCAAAGCGACTCCAATCGCGACTCCAATCGTTGCTGCTCGGTGCCGCGTTACTGGCACAAGGCGTGCCGTCGTGGGCAGCATTGCCAGCGCAGACGCCGGTTGATAGTCCAGGCGGACCAAAGGTCAATCAGTTGAATTTTGCCGAGCCGGTGACCAAGATTGCCGAGCAAGTGTATTCGCTGCACATTTGGGTGATGTGGGTTTGTCTGATCATTTTTGTGGTCGTGTTTGGGGTGATGTTTTACTCGATTTACAAGCATCGCAAATCACGCGGTCACAAATCGGCCAGCTTTCATGAGAGCACGGCAGTCGAAATCGCATGGACCATCGTGCCATTTTTGATCGTGATCGGCATGTCCTTGCCCGCGACCAAGATCGTGGTGGCGATGAAAGATACCTCGAACGCTGATTTGACGGTGAAAGTAACCGGCATGCAGTGGAAATGGGGCTATGACTACCTCAAGGGTGAAGGCGAAGGCATCGGCTTTCTGTCGGCCCTGTCCACCCCGCGCAGCCAAATCGGTGAGCCGGGCGTTGCACCAACTGAAGCACGCGGCCCGAACTATTTGATGGAAGTCGATAATCCGCTGGTGGTGCCAGTCAATCGCAAGATTCGTCTGGTGTTGACCGCCAACGACGTGATTCACGCGTGGATGATTCCAGCCTTTGCTGTGAAGCAAGATGCGATTCCGGGTTTTGTGCGCGATACCTGGTTCAAGGCAGAAAAGATCGGCGTATATCGTGGCCAGTGCGCCGAATTGTGCGGCAAAGAGCATGCTTTCATGCCGATCGTGGTCAATGTGGTGTCGGACGCTGACTATAAGATCTGGGTTGAGGGCAAGAAAAAAGAAATGGCGGCACTGGCCGATGACCCAAACAAGGTATTTACGCTGGATGAATTGAAGCAGCGCGGCGAAAAAGTCTATAACCAAAATTGCGCGGTGTGCCACCAACCTACCGGCAAGGGTGTACCGGGTGCGTTTGCCGCACTGGACGGCGCAACGTCGGTAACCGGCCCCAAGGCTCAACAAATCAATATCTTGTTAAACGGCCAAAAGTCGGGTAAATACCCGTCCGAAATGCCGGGCTGGAAGCAGTTGTCGGATACCGAAATTGCGGCGGTGATTACGTATACCCGCAACAACTGGTCGAACAAGGCGGCTGAAAACATCGTTCAACCAGCCGAAGTCGTGGCTGCACGCAAGAATTAATCGGGAGTTACATCAATGAGCACAATGGATCACGCACACGGTCACGACCACGACGATCATCATCCGCATGGCATGCAGCGCTGGCTGTTTGCTACCAACCACAAGGATATTGGCACGCTGTATCTGTGGTTTTCGTTTGCTATGCTATTGGCCGGTGGGGTATTGGCCCTGATGATTCGTCTGGAATTGTTCCAGCCGGGTCTGCTATATTTCCATCCGGAATTTTTTAATCAGTTGACCACCATGCACGGCTTGATCATGGTGTTCGGTGCGATCATGCCGGCCTTCGTCGGTTTTGCCAACTGGATGATTCCGCTGCAAATCGGTGCCGCCGATATGGCCTTTGCCCGGATGAACAACTTCTCGTTCTGGCTGTTGCCACCAGCGGCGATTTTGCTGGTCGGCTC